>Ga0078972_1000313_pt3 | contig 98268 bp, 74 predicted proteins | sample YelNatPaOPGAMG01_FD_67568 | JGI IMG/M metagenome (GOLD analysis project Ga0078972, IMG submission 67568) | Hot spring thermophilic microbial communities from Obsidian Pool, Yellowstone National Park, USA - OP-RAMG-01 (SPADES assembly) (version 2) | ecosystem: Environmental > Aquatic > Thermal... | reverse complement strand
TTTTGAGTTTTGTGTAATCTATTAGGGAACTGTCACGTTTAATCGGGATTATAAAACGCAGTTTCTCTTCAAGAAGCATCTGGACGTTCTGATTGGAAAAGAATCCTTTATCAGCAATGATGACTGCGTCTTCCAGCCCCGCTTCAAGGATACAGTTCTTAAATGCCTTTACCTCGCGGATATTACCCGGCAACAGCCTGTAATAAATCGGCATAGAAGTCTTTGCACTGTAGAGATATAACAGGTTAAACTGCGGGTCAAAATTCATCTGATTGCTGTAGCCCTTTCTGCAAAGCTCTATTAATGAAGAACTTGAAAATATGTCTGTAAGGTCAATGAGCATATATTCGCCTTTTTGGATAAAGCTTCTCATATAAGCAATCTGTTCCTGACGCATTGCACCGATGGTCTTTAGCACAACAGAAGCAGTCTTTTCGCTGAAAGGCTTTGCCTGAATCAATTCTGGCAGATAACTCTGTTGAAGTCGGAATGGGATGCTTTTGATTGGACAATGATAAAGGAAACGGCAATAGGCAATCTGGAGTATGGATTTCCAGTGCTCGGGGAATATCCTCTGCAACTGATTGATATGAGTGGAAAATTGCTGCAAAACGAGGCTTGAAACCCCGTATTCCCTGCACAAAGGTTTTGAGAGGATAGCGCTATCGAGCGCCTGTTCAAGTTTGCGTTTTTCTGAGAGTATCAACCCATCCTCTTTAGTGATTCTACCGATGAGTTTGCCTGTGATTTTTCTCGGACGTTTTTTGAGTTTATCGTAGATAGTTTTGTACTGATAAAGGTAATATCTGCCGTTAATGAGTCTTAATTCTGTGCCCGGCATTTTAAATTTCAGGGCCCACTTTGGGTGTTTAGACTTTTTCATACGGTTAATGTCCGTACATACGTATTATCAGGTAAATAAAAAATTACAAATGTTCAACGCCTTTTGATATTTTTTATAATTAATACGTAAAATTTTCAGAGTCAGGGGTTAAACAAAGAACTCAAAAGCCATAAAATCGGGGAATGATTTTTTGCATAAACGATGATTTGGAAAATATGAAAACAAAACTGTCAACACTCTGATGGAATTTTGGAACTAAATTTTTATAAAAAAGCCGTTAACTGAAAAATTTGCACGGCGAATTTTTTTGAATGAAGTAAAACCGGTGGATTTAAATGCGCTGTTTAAAATCAAATTAACAAGGGCTTGGTACATTTTCCATTTACGAAGAACTGGTTTTTCCGGCATAACACAAATGAACCATCTTTGATTTTCCAATTGACACTTACCCCGTAAAGGTGAATATTTTTTTATAATTTATGCTAAGAACATCGAGATATGCGTTTATTAAAACGCTTGTTTTTGGAGTTTGCGGTTCCATGTTCCTCACATCAGTTTTTGCGCAGAAAGGAGATAAACCTATGAGTTTTCAGTTAAAAAGCAGTGCGTTTGAGAATCTTCAACCGATACCAGTTAAATACACTGGACAGGGCAAGGACATCTCGCCTCCGCTCGAATGGTCAAATCCACCGGCAGGAACGAAGAGTTTTGCGATCATAAACGATGACCCCGACGCGCCCATCGGCACATGGGTTCACTGGGTCATTTATGATATACCAGCGAATGTAACAAAACTTTCGGAAAATGTGCTGGCAAAAGAAACGCTTCCAGACGGTTCAAAACAAGGATTAAACGACTGGGGTAAAGTGGGCTACGGTGGCCCGATGCCGCCGCCCGGCAAACCGCATCGGTATTTCTTTAAGATTTACGCACTGGATACTGTTCTTAATCTTAAACCGCGCGCCACTAAAGCCGAACTCTTAAAAGCCATGCAGGGGCACATTCTTGCTGAGGCGAAACTAATAGGAACTTATCAGAGAAATTAACAATCCGGTAAACCAGCAAAAGAAATTTTCCGGCTTACGCTGAGGTTATCAACCATATCGGTTTGAGCAAATATGGCTATTGCCGCGCCTTTAAGGAGGTATTCACTTAACTCCTGACCCTGGTAAATTTTACATTTGCTGATTAATTTATGTTGTATGCTGTTTTTTCCTGAAATTGGAAATAATTTTTGCGATTCACGATTTATGGAAGGATGCTTTACACAGAGTCCGGAAAGCTGTGTGAAAGCTACTATATCGTCTGAAACAGGGTCGGGGTAGAGACCAATCCTTAAATCCTGGAATCCCGAAAGGCTCCATATATGACGGCCAACGATGAAATCAGTGAAGAAAAACAAACCTTTACCCCCCCATCTTCAACTCCCTAAGCTATTGAATGCATTAAAATTTTTAACAGAACACGAAACGTAAGCCATTGTGTAACATAATTTCTGCAAAATTGAATAACGCCCGGCCGAGAAGAGGTAAATAGATTGAATATAGAAAATGAAAATTAAACAGAAATCGGCTATGACAAACAAATAGCAAAATGAGACGAAAGACATAATCATGGCATATTAGAGCGATATCAGCGGAACATATTTAATAATAGATGCGCGGTATGATAAATTGATAAATGTCGGGTTGAAGGTCAAAGTTGAGAGTCAAATTATAGATGTAGCAGTTATCAGGAGTTTAAGCGTCGAGGTTGGGTGGTAAGGATATTCCCCGGTCCTGAGAGTTGCAAACGGTTGTACAGTACGATAGCCAGGGAATGGGACGAGGACTGGATGACTGGCAAGAGGTACATGGACATGGAGTCGTTATGGGATTGGGAAAGGAATCGAGGCGCGAATGAAGAAGAGCTAGCTCCTGTTCATTCGATGGAATCAAAAGCAACAGAAAAATTAGCCGTGGTAGATTGATTTTACAGAGAAATTGTTGCACAACTGCTTTTAAAATTTTTACTGCGTATGTTTATCTGTTATTTTAAGATAGGAAAATGGATTCTGAAAGGCTGGAAAATTTTTTAGGCAGATGGCTGATATCAGTTCTGGCGGTGCTAATTGCCGAACATGTAGTGCCAGGAATAAGATATGACGCGTGGATAGACCTCATTGTTGCCACGCTTGTCCTTGGGTTTCTTAACAACTTTATAAAACCGCTGCTCATCCTGTTTTCTTTGCCCATTTTGTTATTAACGCTCGGTTTGTTTACTCTGGTAATAAACGCCCTGCTTCTGCTCCTTGTAAGTTATATTGTCAAAGGTTTTCATGTGGATGGTTTTGGTGCTGCGTTCTGGGGCGCGCTTGTGATCAGCATCGCAACTATCATTCTTAATTTCTTAACCGGGCTCTCATCCAGCAGAATTAAATTTTCCAAGAGGGTTGAGAAAAAACATGATGAGAACGGCAATAACGACATCATTGATGTCTAATTTTTTCTTTGTTTTGCAATGAACAAGACATTTCAAATCCATTCACTGAGTTTCCGAAGATGAAACTGGAATCTGTATTACTTGCACTGGCATTGATAAGCTCTGCGATTGTCCTGTGGCAATTTGCCGTTGCCATTCTTTTTCCGTTACATCGCAGGATATCCTCCACCACTCGTCTGCCTGACGTTACGGTTCTGAAACCTGTTAAAGGCGCAGATAAGTTCACCGAAGACTGCCTTAAAAGTTGGCTTGAACAGGATTACAACGGACAAATTCAATTCATATTTACGTTTGGTTCGGAAGAAGACCCCGGAGTAAATATATGCAAACAATTATCTGCAAGCTATCTCAATCGAGATATATCCATCCTTGTATGCGACGAAAACCGCGGCTCTAATTCAAAGATATCCAAACTCGTACATGCTGAGGATAAAATAAAATACGATTTAGTCATTATAAGCGATGCGGATGTTAAGGCGACGAATGACCTGCTTGTCTCATCCGTCCCTGCTTTTGGGGATGAAAAAACAGGGCTTGTCTGCTGTTTGTATTCACTGGCGAATCCCGAAACCACGGCCATGCGGCTGGAAGCTATTGCTATAAATTCGGATTTCTGGTCGCAGGTTTTGCAGGCGCGATCGCTTAAACCGATTGATTTTGCGCTTGGTGCCGTGATGATGATACGCCGCAGAGCGTTAGAGCAAATCGGTGGCTTAAAATCGGTCGTGAATAAACTTGCCGACGACTACTGGCTTGGCAGGCTCATAAAACAGTGTGGATGGAAAATCGATTTAAGCCCTGCCCCTGTTGAACTCTACCATGAGCAAGCTGGGTGGAGACAGATCTGGACGCATCAGCTCCGCTGGGCCAGAACAATACGCCTGTGCGAACCTGTCTCTTACTTTTTTTCTATAATCTCCAACGCGACTTGCTGGGCTGTTTTATATTTCTTTGTTGCAAGTAATTTGGTTAACGCAGTGATGGTCACCGCACCTATAATTTTATTGCGCATAATAACCGCCGCAATCCTCTATAAACGACTGACACAAAAACCACTGGCATTATGGAATTTTTACATGCCACCTGTTAAAGACATTTTCAGCATCGCGTTGTGGATTGCGGCGTTTTGCGGCAACAGTGTTAAATGGCGTGGCAAGATATACAGGATTTTCAAAGACGGCTCGATGAAGCAGGTCCGATAACGGGTCCCATCTGTTCAGTCGTCGGGAAAAAGAACAAAAATAAATGAAAGTTAACGTAGCATCCTCGAAAATAATATAAGTCACAACACGACAGAACTTAGTCTTTTTTCACGATCCGCGATTTTCCGTTCTTTAATTTGAGTATATGCGTGATGCATGATGGCATCTCACGCGGATTATGCGTGACGAACAGAATTGTCGCTTTTGTCTGTTCGGCGATTCTTACGACACTCTTTAGAACAGTAGTTTTTTGAAGCGCATCAAGTCCTTGACACGGCTCGTCAAGGATTAGCAGCCACGGCATTCTGACAATAGCACGGCATAAAAGAACAAGCCGTTGATGCCCAATCGGTAGTTCGCCAAGTGGCGTCCGAGCACAATGGTCAAGACCAAAATCTCTCAGCAATACCATTGCTCGTTTTCTCTGCTCGCTTGAGGGAGACCTGAATAACCCTATAGTCTTGTAAAACCCTGAACAAACAGCGTCTAGACAATTACATTCAAGCGGAAAATGTTGATGCAGTTCGATTGAAAATGAGCCTATTTTCCTGCGAGCAGAGACAAAATCCTGCGGGACGGATAATTTTTTGTCAAAAAGTGTGATATCCTGAGCATAAGCCTGAGGGTGGTCGCCACAGATTATATTAAGTAGCGTCGTTTTCCCTGATCCGTTAGGACCAGATATCGCCCAGTGTTCGCCTGCCCTGATAATCCAGTTTAGATTATCGAATATTATTTTGCCATCCACTGAAATTGACAGGTTTTGAACCTTTAACACCGTTTTAAAGGATGGTGTTCTCTGAAGCAATTTTATGTTTTTAAAATTACGTTCTTTCACGCTTAAAATGTCGGATCCTGCGACTTCGGTTTTACGAGCAATAGCGGCCTTCCTCCCTGCGGCAATCACCCGATAGTGCTGAACAATCAGGAGATTCGAGACCAACCTTGAGATTTCGTTTAACCTGTGAGAAACAAGAATCATCGTTAATCCGGACATTTTCAATTTCATTAGAAGTCTGTTAAGATGCACCTGCGAATCGGTATCTAATCCTGCAAATGGGTCGTCTATGATTAACAGTTGCGGTCTTCTGAGCAATGCATGAGCAAGTAGTACCTTCCTTTGTTCGCCATTCGAAAGGTATAGAATCTTTCTTGGTAAAAGATGATGTATGCTTAAGGCATCGAACAACTCTTTCCTGCGCGCATCAAATTCATCTGTGTCAGACATTTTCGCGTCAACAGCGAATGGATTTATATCTTCAACAATACTCTGACTTAGATAATCAGCAACCGTGTGTTCGCCTTCTTCGATGCCGCTATGCCAGCGCGATTGGTAAAATGAACTTTCCCTTCGTATAAACTCCCGTTGTTTCTCCGCAGAAATCACAGCAATTACCGCTGACGGGTCGCATTCATTGCCAGTATCATCAACGAAATTATGGACAACAGTTCCGCTACAAGGCACAATCTCACCCGAAATTGCCTGAATAAATATTGTTTTCCCCGAACCGTTCGGTCCGACAACACCCCACTGTTCACCCTTTTTTATCTTCCATTCAGTTTCGGGAAAAACAATCTCCTCGCCGATTGAAAATGTGGCATTCCGAAATTCAACCAGCACATCGGACTGCAAAAAACTCTGTTTATTCGTTGCGCTTCTTATACCGATTCCAATGTTTTTCTTCATCGCCATCACTTTTTCCTTTTTACACGGAAAGACTATTTAAACAATAAATTCATTTTAACTTAACTCTAATAGCTGCTAACAGTTTTTTGAAAAAGTCCGAATAGAATTTGAACTCTGAAAAGAGAATTGAGTCTAAGGATAAACTTCATTGGGTTGAGGAAAAAGCACAAATTTTGGCTTCCAATCAACTCCGGGGAGACGAATATAAATCATCAGAATTATCTTGCCTTGAAAAAGGCTTTTTTCAACAGCCTGTTAGTTAGGGAGAACCGCGCGGAAGAAACCATGGTCCGTGAATGGCGGTACCAGGAATATATTTGTAAAACCTGTCGGTGGTATGATATAATTCCCAAGATTTATCCATTCGACCAGATTACTCGAGGCTTGCAGAATGTTCGTACTGCCAGGTAATTGTGATAACGTGATTTTAAATAAATTACCCGATATCTGTGGTATACTCAAAACCTTAACCACCGTTGACGGTACAATAGTCATATATCCATTCTCAAAGGATGCAGAAATAGCTATTGCATTAACGTCAGATACTTCCCTGATTACCGGTGAGTCTCCAAATGCTATAAAACTCGTTCCGGAACTAACAGTCGGAATAAATGCCAATCTTATAACCTCGTTAGTACCTGCAGGAAACGGTTCACCCATAGGTCGGCTAATCTGGAAGCCTACCAAACCATTATCTGCAAAATTGGTATTCACCAATATGGTCCCTTCGTTATTGTTAGTCAGTTGACTGCTAACATCAACAAACTTCAACTCTGTAGTATTAAAAACAACGGTGAATCCTAATGCAACTTCCTGACCACTTGATTCTAAATAAACAGACACATAACTAATGACTCCATACTGGCCATTAACATTTCCGATCCTCGCAATGCATTGGGATGAGCTAATTTTAGCTTTTGAGGGCATTAATTGATTTATTGAAGACGTGGGACCACCTGCTAGCGTTACAGGATCAAGTCCTGCAGCATAACGTCCTGCCTGTACCCAGTCAGTAGTGGTAATTCGTCCATCTCCCAAAGTGCTGCGTGGTGCGCAGTCAGCTCTCTGAAATTCGCTCCCTATAGCAGGAGTGTCTAAACCCGCAGCAAAACGACCGCATTGTACCCAATCCGTAGTTGTGACTGTTCCATTGTTATTTCCATTAGGTCTTGGAGTCGCATCAGCCTCATAACCAACAAATACGATTATTGTCCCATCCGAAAACGCGCAGTCCAAGGGTTGTGCGCCAACACTTGATACTTCACGAGCCACAGGGCTATCAGAAAACACAACCGGTATTTCACCAGCTTGTGCCTTAATGCCTATTTGGAAACTCACAACCATTACTTGTTGTGTCCCGCTGCTAAAGGCAGCTCCCACAGGCAGTGCACATGCAACACCGATCTTGCCGTAAGCAATTTGATTCGAGTTAATAAGGATACTGGTGGATAACGCATTTGAACCTTTTTCGATGGATATAAAAGTTAGAGCATTTGTGTCAAATCCGATGCTCAATCCAAAAGCATTTTCATCGCCTTTCGAAATAAGATTAATTGGCACCTTAACTACTCCACCCGGGTTACCCACAGCCGAGGTTATAAACATTGTTCGTCCGCCCGGTATCTGCTGTGATAACTGTGTAATTGTAAAACTCTGTCCTGCAATAGCTAATATGCCTGTCCGAGTTCTTCCAGTATTATTTGAACTCAAAGTTACCGTTACCGATCCATTACCAATGCCACTAATAGGCGATATGGTCACCCATGATGAATACGGATTATCTACGGTCCAATCACATCCACTGCCTGCAATTACGGTAACAGTAGTACTTCCACCACTCGACGGTGCTGCCCAATTTGTTGGTGAAATTGAAAAAGCACAAGGCAGGTCATCATCTATTATTGTAACAACAACATTACTGGGAACATCCAGACTTGCTCCACTTGCATCAATCAAATTAACACTAAACGTCTCATTGCTCTCATAAACACCATCATTTGTTATTGGAATAGTAATTGTCTTTGGAGAAATATCACCATCAGCCCAACTCAAGGTTCCATTAAAAGCGGTAAAATCTGCTCCAGCAGTCGCTGTCCCGTTTGCAGTACTATAACTTACATGCACTACTCCATTGCTGCTCCCAGTACGATTAACCGTTAAAACTATGTACCCTTCATTTTCATTAACAATATATGACGAAGAAGAAAACCGAATATAAGAAACCGGCGTAACCGTGGTTGTGCTCAATATTTGCATCCCCATCTTACCATCGGCAACAAATATATAGTTTCGGGATACAGCAACTCCATAAGTGTAACCAACTGTATCATATCCTCCAACTCTTACCGGATTTAATGGATTACTGATATTAATGATTTGTAAACCATCATCACCGTCCGCCAAATAGACATAATTTCCTGAAACCAAAACTCCAAGAGCATAGTCAATTGAATCTTTATCGAACCAAACAAGCTTTGGATTTGATGGGTTACTGATATCAATGATTTGTAATCCAGCGTCTTCGTCCGCAACATAGGCATAGTTTCCTGAGACAGCAACGTCATGGGCACAACCACTGGTATGATATGTACCAACGCTTATTGGATTCGAGGGATTACTGATATTAATGATTTGCAATCCGGCATTACCGGCCGCCACATATGCATAGTTTCCTGAAACTGCAACTCCGAGAGCGTAATCGCCAGTATTAAATCTGCCAACTCTTACTGGATCCAAGGGAATACTAATATCAATAATCTGTAATCCACCATCGTAATCTGCCACATAAGCATAATGTCCAGAAACTGCAACATCATTAGCGTTACCAATCGTATCATATCCGCCAACTCTTACTGGATTAGAGGGATTTTTTATATCAATGATTTGTAACCCAGCATTACCATCAGACACAAGAGCATAGTTTCCTGAAACGGCAGCACTATGAGCATAACCAGTTGTATCATATCCGCCAACTCTTACTGGATTAGAGGGATTTTTTATATCAATGATTTGTAATCCAGCAGCACCATCAGCTATATATGCATAGTCACCGGATATCGTAACGTCGAAAGTGTCACCACTTGTGTTATATCCTGCAAGTCTTGCCGGATTCGAGGGATTACTTGTATCAACAATCTGTAGTCCAGCATCACCATCTGCCACACAAGCATAGTTTCCAGATATTGCGACTGCATTAGCATAACCACCTATATCACATGTACCAACACTGACCGGATTTGAAGGGTTGCTTATACCAATAATGTGGAGTCCTGAACGTCCATCAGCTAAATAGACATAGCTACCTGATACTGCAACTCCAAGAGCTGAATTAACTGAATATCCTCCAACCCTTATCGGATCTGATGGATCGCTTACATTGATGACTTGTAGTCCGGCATCATAATCTGCGACATAGGCAAAGTTACCAGAAATCGCAATTCCATAGGCATAACCTCTTGTGTCATATTTACCTACCAGTACTGGATCTGCGGGATTGCTTATATCAATGATTTGAAGTCCAGCATCTTCAGCTGTCACATATGCAAAGTTGCCTGAAAGTGCAACGGCATTGGCATAACCGGTTGTACCATATTCACCAACCCATACTGGATCCGATCGTTTACTTATATCAATGATTTCCAATCCGGAATCTTCGGTCACATAGGCATAGTTACCTGAAACCGCAACGCCGTTGGCATAATCAGCTGTGCCGTATTCACTGACCCATATCGGGCTTGAAGGTTTACCTATATCAATGATTTGTAAGCCAGCATCACCATCCGCTACATAAGCATTGTTACCCGAAACTGCAATGCCCATAGCAGTTCCACTTGTATTATATCCACCAATCCTTGTAGGATTCGGAGGATTACTTATATCAATGATTTGTAATCCTCCTTCTTGAGCGGCCACGAATGCATATTTACCTGAAACTGCGACACTATAAGCGTTACCTCTTGGATATCCGGGCCATTGATTGATAAAATTCACACTAATCGGACCGATGGTAGTAACACTAATCGTGACCGATTCATCACTCGTAATATTCTCACCGTATGCCCTGACACGATAAAAATATGTAACACCTGAACTTAATCCCACTACAAAATAGGATGTGACATTACCTACATCGCGGTGTTGGTAACCATTCACATAATTGATAAATTTATCATCCACCGCTATATCCAGTTGGTATCCTCTTGCGCCATTTACAGCATTCCACCTGGCCACGAAGCTGTTACTACTAACGTTGCTCGGCTCAAGAACTTTAGGCACAGTTAATTCATTATCAAATATAGTAACAGTCACATTGTTCAAACGGCCTAAACTTGCTCCACTGACTCCACTCAATTTGGCACTAAACGTCTTGTTGCCTTCACAAATATTGTCATCTATTATTGGAATAGTTATAGTTTTTGGGGAACCGTCTCCATCAGCCCAAGTTAAAGTTCCACTAACTGCGGTAAAGTCCAGGCCATCAGACGCTATTCCATTCACTGTAGAATAATTCACACTAGCTACACCGTTGCTACTCCAACTACGATTAACCGTTAACACAACGAACTTTTCATTTTCATTAACACTATATGATGAAGAGGAAAATTGAATATAAGAAACTGGGGTGACAGGAGTTGTACTCAATATGTATACTCCATCATCATAATCGGCAACAAATATGTAGTTACCGGATACTGCAACAGCATCAGCACTAGTTTTGTCATATCCACCAACTCTTACTGGATTCGAGGGATTACTCACATCAATGACTTGTAATCCAGAATTACCATTGGCCACAAAAGCATAGTTACTTGAAACTGTAACTCCCATAGCGGGACCAGCTGTACCATATCCGCCGACTCTTATAGGATTCGAAGGATTACGAATATCAATGATTTCTAACCCAGTATTGCCATCAGCAACATAAGCATAATTACCTGAAACGGCAATGCTCTTAGCAAAACTATTTGTGGTATTATATCCACCAACTTTTACTGGATTAGAGGGATTTTTTATATCAATGATTTGTAACCCAGCAGTAGTTGCAGCCAGATAAGCATAATTCCCTGAAACAGCAATTGCAGTAGCTAAATGATCAGCATTTTCGACAGACCATCCACCAATTCGTACCGGGTTTGATGGATTACTTATGTCAATGATATCAAAGCCAGTGATAGTTCCGAATAACTCGAAAGAATAAACCACATATGCATAGTTACCTGAAACCACAAGATCACGGGGATCACCAAAGGTATCATACCCACCAACCCTTACTGGATTTGATGGATCGCTTATATTGATTATTTGTAGTCCGGCATTATAATCTGCGATATAGGCATAGTTACCTGAAATCACAACTTTTTGAGCTGAACCAGTTGTATCATATCCACCAACCCATAATGGATTTGAGGGATTTCTGATATCTATGGTTTGTACTCCAGCCGCGCCGTCCGCTACATAAGCATAGTTGCCTGAAACTGCAATACCCATAGCAGTACCACTTGTTCCATATCCACCAACTCTTACAGGATTTGCAGGACTACTGATATTAATGACTTGTAATCCCTCATTATCTTCCACTAAATAAGCATAGTTACCTGAAACAGTAACTCCTGCAAGATTACCGACTTGATCATATTTACCAACACATCTTGGATTTAATGGATCATTTATATCTATAATATACAACGCTTCCCCAACCATAAATGCATAGTTACCATAAACTGCGATCTCAGTAGCATGATCAAGAGGATTAAATTCACCTACCCTTTTAGGCCTGGCGGGATCACTGATATCAATGATTTGTAATCCATCGCTACCAAATGCCACATAGGCATAGTTGCCTGAAACAGTAACTTTATAAGCATAACCCAAATCAAAAAAATTATTTCGGCTACCAATGCACTCACCAACTTTCACAGGATTCGATGGGTTGCTGATATTGATGATCTGTAATCCAGCTAAACCATCCGCTACATAAGCATAGTTGCCGGAAACCGCAACTCCATAAGTCTCATCTAGAGTGTTAAATGCGCCAACTTTTACAGGATTTGTAATATTACTGATATCAATAATTTGCAACCCAGCCTTACCGTCTGCCACATATGCATAGTTACCAAAAATCGACACATCAGAGGCATAACCAGTTGTATCATACCCACCAACCCATACTGGATTTGATCGATTACTTATATTAATGATTTGTAATCCAGCTGGACCATCAGCAACAAATGCATAGTTTCCTGAAATAGCAACTTTAGTAGCTGAACCACTTGTATCATACCACCCAACCCTCACTGGATTTGATGGGTTACTTATATCAATGATGAGAAGTCCAGCAGAACCATCAGCAACATAAGCATAGTTTCCTGAGACCGCAACGTCATTGGCGGAACCTCTTGGAAGTCCTTGCCATTCTCCAATTTTGATAAAATCAGCGGATTGTGAAATTGTATTTGAAAATATCAAAAGTGATATTATTACCACCACCCTTTCGCAAAAGGATTTTATATTTTTCACTTTTTACCTCTTCTAGAAAGCTAAATCTATCATTTGTATAGTCAACACAATTTTTGTGATATTCATAATAATAATTAAACCCGATTTCTTGCCTTTGACAATGATAAGCTGAGAATTTTGAACTATTAAAAACATCGAAATCATTAGTTTTTCTGGGAGTTAATGTTTTTTTTGGTTACGTTTGGTTTTGCAAGTTCAACTACAAATTTTGATAAACCCGCAACTGCGATGGGATGTAGTTCTTATAGCTTAGGCGCCTGTGTTGGTGACAGCCATCCATCTGGTGCAGCTAGTACAGTGGTTGTTGGTCTGGGCCGTCCACAAACAGGAGAATGAGTTACAGCCTTGTGTCCTTTTTTGAGTCGGTCTTACGTCTCTGGCAAGTAGCACTAACATTGAGTCTTGCCAGATTGATTTCTGATGATAATGGTTTCGAATCCCGGTAGGGCTGGTTGTTGTTGAGCACGTGCCCGGTGGTAATGTACCTTTTGCGTGCTATGGCTATTGCGGTTTTGTTACCTGCTGTGCTGGCATATGTTTTAATTTATTGTTCAGTAATGAAGTTTCGTAACCATAGTAAGCTTGCTTAGCTGAAAAGGTTACGGAGTGGAAGTGGATCAGGTCTATGGTCTTGTGGTGATTGGTTCTCAATTGAGAAACGGCAAAGGCATTTATGGCATTGATATCAGTAAGTATGTTGCTGGTCTATGGCTAATGATATGGTCTTCTGGGCTAAGAGTTAAGAATGTGACATAGTGTTTTTTGACGTCAAGGCCAACAAAATGTACAGTCGATTTAGATTCGTTCATGGTTCAGTATTTTATTAAGAACTTAAGGATGTCATTCGGTAAAACACTGGACTCTAAGCCCGTAAAAATTCTCGGCCAGCCCCGGAGTAACAAATCCTCTGACATTGTTTTTTGTTAGAATAGATGGTATAAGTCGTTATCCATCGCGAATCCTTATATTTCGGGTAGAATCAAAAATCTAGTTTTTGGCAACCATTCACGCTACTGTCATAAATAGTAATATCATAGGATATAATGCATTTTGGGAATCTTTATTCAGGCAGTATATATATCTAAAAATCAAAATTCACAATTTATTTTAAACTTAATTTTTTTGAAGGCAGTAAGCTCACCCTAAAATAAAAAACAAAATTTCAAAGTACAGCAATCGATCAGCCGGGCCGTTGATTTCTATTGGTATTCTGCGTGGTCTGCTCTATAACTGCTTTGTTTTGTGAATTTGTGTTTAAATAAACTGCCTCGCTGCAGAAGTAAATAAGCAAGCCCGGATAGTACTGATTCATAGGAAAGTTAAAACGATCATCAAAAAAAACTTTATCAAATTCCTCAATTCATTATGATTTTATTCATGCCAGAAAAACAGTCCAATGATTCGCTGATTAAGTCTTTATCGAGACGAGATTTTCTAAAGTTTACGAACTCCATAATTTGTGCAACAGGGATGCTTGGTACAGCAGGACCTTTGTTTAGTGGCAATGCCATGTTTGCTCGGCCAAACACCAAAAGCCAATCCAATTCAGATAGAAAATTCAACGGAGAATATTCTGGGGAATATTTAAACCATGTGGCATTTCCCATGGGAGGAATTGGAGCTGGAATGATTTGTCTGGAAGGCACTGGTGCTTTATCTCACTTTTCGGTCAGGAATCAACCAGCAATTTACAATGAACCGTGTATCTTTGCAGCGATTTGTGTGAAAAATAAAAATATTGCCCGTGTAGTTGAAGGACCGGTACCCAGTTGGAAGGTATTTGGTTTACCCGGGACTGGTAATGGTGCAGGTGGGACTACATACGGACTTCCTAGATTTAAAATAGCTTCATTTTTAGCGAGATTCCCGTTTGGGATTGTCAAATTATCTGATGACAATCTTCCAGTAGAAGCTGAGATAACAGGATGGAGTCCTTTTGAGCCACTGAACGCAGATGATTCAAGCATGCCAGTAGCAGCTCTTGAATATAAATTTACGAACAAATCCTCGGGCCAGATCGATTTAGTTTTTTCATTCAACTCCAAAAATTTCATGGCCATTGGTCATAACCCACAAGCAATCAAACCAATAGATGGTGGTTTTATATTATGGGCAGGGGCTCCAAAAGAACGACCCTGGGAGGAAGGATCTTTTGCAATTTTTACCGATGAAAAAAGTGCGATAATTAATCATGCATGGTTCAGGGGAGGCTGGTGGGATGCACTTACTATTGCATGGAAAGACATTGAAAATGGGAAGGCAGTAGAAAAGCCGCCAGTTCAGGAAGGAGCGCCATCTCCAGGGGCCAGCTTATTTGTCAATTTTAAGCTCTCACCAGAAGCATCAAAAATTATTACAATAAAAATTGCCTGGTATGTGGGTGAATCTAATATTCGCGAGGGGAGAGATCTGCCAGAAAACCAGGTTAATGCTGCACTTCCGAAGTATTATCGACCCTATTATTCGGCCCGTTTTAATAGTATAAACGATTTATGTCAATGGTGGCGTAGTAATTATGATAAATTGAGAGAAAAATCAAAACTTTTCAGTAACTGCTTTTATTCTTCAACTATGCCGCCAGAAGTGATTGAAGCAATAGCAGCAAATCTGACAATATTGAAATCGCCGACTATTTTGAGGCAGCATGATGGGAGGTTATGGTGTTGGGAAGGCTGCAGTGACAATAATGGTTGTTGTGCTGGCAGCTGCACTCATGTTTGGAATTATGCTCAGGCCATTGCCCACCTATTTCCGGTGCTTGAAAGGACACTAAGGGAAACAGAATTTAATGAATCTCAAGACCAGCGCGGGCATCAAACCTTTCGGAGCGCATTGCCAATAAGACCGGTGGCCCATGATTTTCATGCTGCAGCTGATGGTCAACTAGGGGGTATTATGAAAGTCTTTCGTGAATGGCGCATAAGTGGAGACACTGAATGGCTAAAGTCGATTTGGGACAAAGTACGAGCTAGTTTAAATTACTGCATAAATGAGTGGGATCCACAGAGAAAAGGATGGTTAGAAGAACCTCATCATAATACATATGATATCGAATTTTGGGGACCTGATGGCATGTGTACAAGCTTTTATCTTGGTGCATTAAAAGCTGCAATTTTAATGGGTAAGGCGTTAAATCAAGATGTTTCTGAATATGAGCGCATCTTTGAAAAAGGCATCAAATTAATGGAAATCGAACTTTACAATGGTGAATATTTCATTCAAAAAATCCGTTGGCAAAACCTTAGAGCAAAAAGTCCGCTGGAGGTTCAAAGCTTTGGAGGTGGGTATTCTAAGGAAGCTATTGAATTAATGGAAAAAGAAGGTCCGAAATATCAGTACGGCAATGGTTGTTTATCCGATGGCATATTAGGATGCTGGCTAGCCCTGGTTTGTGGAGTAGGTCATTTCATAGACAAACAGAAAGTCAAAAGTCATTTATTATCCGTTTATAAATATAATCTCAAAAAGGATTTATCTGACCATGCAAATCCTCAAAGGCCATCATATGCCTGCGGACAGGAAGGTGGGTTATTATTATGCACCTGGCCTAAAGGGGATAATCTCTCTTTACCTTTTGTTTATTCAAACGAGGTGTGGACCGGCATTGAATATCAGGTGGCGTCTCACTTAATCATGATGGGTAGCGTAGAAGAGGGGTTTGATATTATCAGAACTTGCAGGAAAAGATACGACGGCAGATTCCGAAATCCTTTTGACGAATACGAATGTGGGCATTGGTATGGCCGTGCACTTTCATCTTACGCTTTAATTCAAAGCTTGAGTGGTGCAAGATACGACGCAGTCGAACAAATATTATATCTCGAGCCGCCAATAAAAGGGGATTTTCAGATATTTATATGCACTGCAACTGGTTATGGGCTAGTCGGGGTCAAAAAAGGAAAACCATTCCTGGATGTTAAGTCAGGCAAGATTGTCTGCAAAGAGATAAGATACAAACGTCCAGCTTGAGCTGAATAATTACACCTTTGAGAATTATCTGGAATTGGCAAGGTCTTGAGTGGGTAATTTAAAATCCCTTCAATGGTAACACCCACGAAAGTATCAAAGTTTCTAATAAACCTACTATAGCATTAGTGGAAATAATCACCGACCAACTTTTGATAGTTTCCTTTTCAGTGAAGCCGCTAAGTCTACTTATGACCCAAAAACCACTATCGTTCATCCACGAAGTACCCATTGCGCCAAAGCCAATAGCTAGAAAAATATAAATAGGGTGATACGGCAATTCACTGGTAACTATCAATGGATAAACGATTCCTGCAGAAGCCAACATTGCTACAGTAGCTGAACCCTGCGCAATTCTTATAATGCAGGCCACCAACCATGCTAATAAAATTAAATTCATGGAGTGGCCCTGGATTAAGCACTGGATGGCATCCCCTACTCCACTGTTTTTCAGCATCATTCCAAAGGCTCCGCCAGCACTTGTTATAAGAATTATTACTCCTGCTGTCTCAAAAGCCGGGCCTATAAGCGTGCAAATTTTTTGAATCGAATACCCTTTCTGCTTAACCATTAGCCACATCGAAAATAATGCCCCAATAATCAAAGCCATGTTTCTATTACCCAGGAATTCGACAACATCACTCAATGCAGGATTCACACCTTTAGTCTGGCCTATGGCTCCACCAAATGCATCTTCAATAGCCATACGATTAAATCTAATAAGATTTGAGCCCTGGGGTTTTTTGTTCATTAGTTGTACTGTCTCTGACCTAAATGAAATACCAGCTAATTCCTTTAATTTAAAGGTGCTATTTCTGACGACACCATTTATTGAATCCAGAATAGCATTTCGAACTCTGTAATTGCGCGCCACCATGTCAGGTTGAGAAACCACACTTTCCTGTAAATCCTTTGGTAATGATTCGAATACTTTTTTGACTATTTCATTATCGGGAGACCTTAACTTTTCGATCACAGTTTCGAATCTGGCAATATCCTTCATTTCAAAAGGTTTAGCTTGAATGGCATTAATAAACGAAGCACCAGATATCAATACTAACGGTAATATAATCGGCAAGGTGGATATTACGAAGCCAGGCAATCTATCTTCGGGTATATTTAAAGAATTGGATAATTCATCCAGATTTGTGTAGGCAGCGGGCCGCAAAGGTACATTCATTTTTTTATTTATATAAACTGCTACTCCCCATGAACAAAACGCGGGAACAAGACCCACGATTACCCCAAATATAATGCTGAACCCCATATCAATCTTTAAAATTTCGGCCATAGCAATCGGCCCTGGATGTGGTATTACAAGTGAATGCGTTACTGAACCAGCACACGCTATTGATAGAACGTATAACAAATAATCCTTCCCTGTTCGCAGTCTCAAAGCCTGAGCGATTGGTAGCAACAACATAAAAAATGTGTCGAAAAAAATTGGAATTGAAATTATATAGCTGCTCAACATTAGTGCTAAAGCCGCTCTTTTCTCTCCAAATACAGCGAGAAACCTCCTCACTATCTTATCGGCTGCACCACTTTCCATTAAACAAAGGCTTATTATAGACGCCAAAGCTATAACAAGACCGATTTTACCTGCTATAGTACCCAGCTCGGTTGCAGACTGCTCTAAAGCCTGGACCAAATGTGAGCTTTTGGGCTCTCCCGGGAGCATGCCTTTCCTGGATAATAGCCCCACAACAATTGCTCCTGCTATCAATGAGAAAAAAGGGTGAAGCTTTATCTTTGCAATACATATTACCACTAAAGCCACACTAAAAGCCAGAACCACAAATGGCCAGTACTGCCAATTTGTCAATTGTTCATAGAAACACATACCTGGTTTTTAAATGCCTATTCCTAAATGAATGAGGATTCATAGTCAAGAAAACAGCATCTCGAAAATCCGTAATAATGCATTTTATAAAATTGGATAATTTAATCCTATACTGCGAAACGAGATACACATTATGTCCGGATTAAATTGTAGAGACCGCCAGAAAAGTCGTTCGGATAGTCAAATCTTTTAAAATAGTTTTTTTGCTGACACTCGATCGCCAAAAACATAATACTCAGGAATAGAAAGACATTCTTCTCTATTCCTACGAAATCTCTGGAAATCGACAAAAAATATTTTTTAAGCAACTGCCGAACACAACAGCTGCTGCTAAACAATGGCAATTTGTTTCATCCTTCTGATTTTATTAATGGCTACTTACATTCAACTTCTCTGATAGATTCATAAAAATGTTTGATCAAAAAAAACACGGAGATGATAAGTAAGAGACTTTTGTTACTTCTAAGGAAAGTTTCATTATTTTTCTGGACTGGAAAAAGTTAATTTATTCAATGTTAATTATTTTAATGGATTTTAAAAACCCGATCTTGATTTGATGCTTTTAGCTTATGCATGACAAACCTGTATAATTCGTATTTATAGAAGTCTTCACACATTCATAATTATAGATTTATGGTTAAGCGCAAATTTTGAAAAGATAACTTCCTGCGTGATTTGAAAAATAAATGTAAAATTTTCTAAATTAAATATTAACAGGCAAGGGCGAGAATGAATTTAACCACTAAGGACCTGATAAACTTCATCAAAGTTTCTAGTGTTTAATAATTCCTAAGTCTGAAGAATCGGCGCATATCATTGGTTAACGGCAAGATTGTAAAGCCACCCTTACATACAGGCAGCCATGGACCAGTTAATTCATTTGCCGTCTCCAACCAGGAGTTAATATTTTGCCAGCCTAATACCAGGCTATCCTTGTTCCAATTGTAATAAATTCTATAATTGCTATTTGTTGGAGGACGCACCGCATACAGTTCAAGGTCGAAGCTAATATCGGACGACTGCGGGCTTTCCTGATGCACCTCCACGGCAATGATGTTTGTGCCATTGGTCAATATTGAAGCCGTGATATTAGTTGAATAAAAGACTTTTCCATCATCAGTAGCAAGATATGCAAGTGTCTTATCATCAATATCACCATCAGGCATATTACTCCTTAACACTTCTTTGCCATTAATATACACAACAGCACCGTCGTCACGTTTGATATCCAATATTAACCAACCAAGTGAAGATACATCATCGACCCGAAAACTTTTTCTGAAATAATATGTTATAAACTTGTTGATAGGAGACGTGCCATAACTTATAACAGTTCCCAGATCATTCTCCCCATAGCCGAGTATGGCTTTACCCGAGGGCCACATGGAGTCATTGAAATCCAGGTTTTTCCAATACTGTCCGGGGCTGGCGCCTGTATCCAGATACTTCCAAACAGATCCTGATGCCACTAAAACTTCCAGATCCCCGGCATCAATCTCTGGCACAGCGACAACCCACACATTAGAAAGGCCTGTTATCTCACAGTTTGATGGATTCAATAATGAAACTCTTATAATATCGAGTTTACTGAGGGTATCTTTATCAAAAATTATCAATTTTACAGTCTCGCCAGGTTTAAACTCCAGGTGCCCATTTAAGGTTGTTCCAGAAGAAGATGAACATTGATAATCAATGCCAACGGGCTTGGACGTAAACGAGCTCAATCTTACTGGTATACCGGCCTCTGCTGAACTATAAGTCAAAATATTTGTTCTGATGGCCAGACCAATCCCGACCGGGACAACAAAACCGCGAGGCAGAAAGCGTTGAAGTTTTTCAGCATCTGTCTCTGGATTCCAAAGCCTGTTATTAGGATGATTAGTATTAACCGAGCTTATCAGGTTTTGTTGAATATCCATCTTTTCTGTGTGATAAACCCAATCGTTCCATGAGAAGCCCCAAACATCCCGATAATTATAGAGAATAATCGAATTTGTCACTTGCACGAATCCATAATAGTTCCAGTCATAATTATCTCCAAATCTCACTCCCACACCGTTTGCTAAGATCAAGAGCCCGTCTCCATAACAAAGAGGGCTGTTGTCGGCCCCGCTCCACCCACATTCAAGGCCTTGTCCATTGTTAATTAAAACTGAATCATATGCCCACGTCACGCGTCCGCCACCAGACCACGCTAATCCTTCATGGAGCACAGACTCAATCCAACAATTTGTCACCAACACTGTTCCTGCGCCTCCTGACCCTGAATCAATTGCATCATCTTTAGCCCAACCAATCAAACTATCAACTATTATGTGTGTGCCTTCTACAAAATAAATTGCATCATAATCCGCATCTGCGATGGACGAATTTACAAATCCATCATCAAAAGGAAATTCAATTAAAGCCGAATTTTTTATAGTTATTGTTCCGCCGACATACTCTCCAGCAGTTATCGCTTTCTGGAACAAACAATGATCCAATGTCATATCCGCGTAATAGCCATTGCCAATCTGTCCGGCAGAATTAATCACGGTAGTGTTCGTCATTAGAAGTTGTGCGCCTGATTGAATCAAGAACACTGGCTGTTCCTGTCTATGGCTTGAGCCAGGTGAAACAGAAAATGATTTTGCTCCTCCACCTCCAACAAAAATACTATTTTCAGTAATTAGAACGGCGTTTGATCCACGCATGATAAAGCCGCCCCAAGCATTCTCATGCTTTTCAGGTTCCACTTCAGCCCGCGCAGTAAATACAACCGGATTGTCGATAGTGCCTTTAATTCTGATTATCCCATTATTTGTTATATTAACGAGCGGATCCAACAAAACCACCACACCCTCTTCTATCTTCAGTTCGGCATTCAATGTAATGGTCAGATGGTTTGTTAAATGAATCAGTGAATTCGACGTCCATGTGGTGTTGAAACTAATTACACCACTTATATCTGTCCAAAGAGGCGATTCATCCAGAGTAATGACCTTTTCACTACTTAAGTTTTTTATGAAAAATTTTACGTTTATCTCGTTGTTGTTGTTAACTGATTTCGGTTGGATGACTCCTGACCCCACCCCTCTGTGGATTTTAATGTCGAAATTATCATTGCCTGAGCCAATTACATTTCCGTTCACACGTCTGGTTTTGCCGTCCTGCTCAGTAATCCAGATTACCACAGGCATTGGAATAGTTGATGGATACTTTTTTGGGCAGATAACATTTATTTTTGCTCCATCTAATTCCGATGTAGACGAGGGGATGTCAGGATACAAAATCCACTTGATTAAACCCTTTTCCGGATCCCCTCTATCAGAACTGAGCAAAATAAATTGTACACATTGGTTAGTAATAACGTGAGTGCTCAGATTTGTTGCAACCAGAAACAGCTCATAGTAATCCATCTTTGAAATATTGTATTCCTTACCAAACTCGATGCCCTCACCATTTAGATAAGCAGAACCACTAAACCCTTCACTAATAGTGACTTTAAAACTAACATTATCCCTATAAACTTGTTTATTTACTAGGCCAGTAACTGAAAATGGGCCTTGTGCAAACAAACTGTTTGAGAAAATTAGCAAGAGACAGACGAATATAAAACGTTTTATAAAAATCAGGCAAAGGTCAGATCTCTTTAATAAATAGCTCACAAAATAATTATACGAGCAAAGGATAGTTTGTAAAAGAAATAAACCATTAATTTTCCTAACCCAAATCATTGAGATCCCTGGATGTTTTGAACGCATATATGATTTATTTCGGAAGCTTGTCTTTTAGAACTTCAATTAACAAATCTTGGCCAATGAGTATAGTCGAGCTAGCCGGCAAATCAGGTCTGCTATTCAACTGCCACGTTTTAGGAAACCGGGTAATTGGCTCGACACCTTTGCTTAGAAATCATTCTTTGGTTGAATTTTATCCTAAAGACCAGGATGCTCCGGTTATCCCATTGTCGTCCTGGGGCAACACCGCAAAGAGATTTCAGAAAAGCAAAACTACTATTTAGCGATAGCTCTGATGAACTTTATAGACCTATCAATTGGAACAATAATTTCATTTATATTCGTTTCGAATCGGTTTGTAGAGATAGAGGACCAATCAACCAAATTAGAAGAAACCTGGATCAGATAGTTTCTCCCTATCTGACCTTTTATCCAGACTCGTGCTTGGTTTTTCTCATTGAGTGAGATAGAAAGTCGTGCAGCAGTTTCAGGCGTAACGGGTAATTGCTGAGGCAAATAAATGTTAGCGACAAAAGCTGCATCCAGTCCTTCAGAAAACGCAGAATCTTTCACATATCGCCACTCCAAAGTATTTGTGCCTGCATCAAGTTTAAATCGACAATTTTGCCATCCTGTTTCGCCTGAGAAAGTCTTTATCAAAACACTATTAACTCTAAATTCAAGTTTGTCCCAACCCTCTTCTGAACTCACCTTATAATCAAAAGACCCTGTTCCACTAGAGGTAACAATAACTAACTTCAATGAAGTAGATTGATTGTCTTTAATTATTCCCGAACGAACAGCATATGTGGTTTGAGGTGGGACTTCATTTGTTTGAATGAACCACTGAGCATCTCCGTAAGTTGACCAGCCGGATAAATTAAATTTTGCAGAGTCAAACCTTTCGGTGAAATTCTTAACTCTGAACTGTGCAGCTAAATTTAGATCTGAGTTTACCTTTATTTTCATTGGATTCATTGATGAATAAATACTCCCCGACCAACCAACGAACTCAAAATCATCGAAAGGAATAGCAGTAAGTGTAATCTCGGTGCCAGCTGCATAAAAGCCACTAGACGGAGTAACCTGTCCTCCAAGAGGTTGCTGTATATTAACCATGTAAAAATCTGAAGAAGGCTCGAAGTTGTAAGTTAAAACCACTGACCCAGTTTCTCCACCATAGCCATCCACAGCGATGAAATAATCTATGTTTTTTAATACAGGAACTGTTAATTTGCTATATTTATTTTTCTCGTCGGCGTCATCGTTTTGAGCCACTGAAACCAGGTTTGTCATATCTATGTTAGTAGATATTGATGGTGCATTATTAGTGTAAACGCCCAAAAGTGTATCGAATGTCGAACCCAGAGTAGAGAGGGTTAATAAACCATTGCTGGGCGAATTAAATTTATACCAAATCGAGTGTCCGCCTTCGTTGTAGCCGTGCAATGGTTCACCAGGATCTTTCGTGGCTCGACCATTGATAGCTATTTCCTTACCGCTGTAACCTTTTAAAAGAATAGCATTGAATATCCAGTCATTCGTTGGGTTAAGATATAATACAGTTAAGTTTTGAACAGCCCCGGTATTGCCGGCATAGTCAACAGCGTAGACTTTTACTAAATTAGTCCCCGGTGGCAAATCGAGTACCTTCGCCCACTGTATTGTTCCATCTGCTTTTACTGGAGTAAGCGAATTCACCTGAAGCATTACTCTCGCGACACCAGAAGCATCCCAACCCGGGTCCATAGCTGTACCGCTAAATAACACTAAATTTGTTGAAAACAATCCTCCATTTTCCGGAGTCTCAACGGTGACAATAGGCTTATTCGTATCAGGTAATGCACCGGGAATAATTCTTAATCTATAATTTCCAACGTCGTTTGTAGTTTTTCCGGCAATTACGATTCTATAAGTTGTCCCAGCAGTTACATTTAAATTTACCAATGCTTTTTTACCTGTGATAGCATTATCAATTGCTACAGCATTTTGAGTTAAATTCGAAAGAACCGTCCCTGTATAAATACCAAGTACACAGCCAAATTCTGTACCAGATGTGTCAAATAACACATTAGTTGAATACTGAGGAGACCATGTAAACCAAACCGATGCTGCGACCTGAGCGACATTGCCATGTTGAGGCTCACCCGCCTCCATAGAAGCATAATTATTAGTACCGGTAATTAAACCGCCAGATGCCTGAATTTTCCTTGCAAACTTAAATTTATCATTTTCAGGTCTTGGCACGATTATATAATCCCGCTTAACAACATTTGTAAAAGGAACACTTACGGTTTCTCCTGACTCATTAGTAGTTGTTAGATCGAAGCCGGTTACTGTGAAATTAAAAGGCACACTCATCCAATTAGTTATCTCAGGAATAACTAAATTACCGGAATATATCATATCTCCGGTTTTCTCATCAGGTGGATTGCCATTATCATATAAGTAAAGTCTATTAGGGCCAGCACCTATATTATACATCACATATACGTTAACATTTGAATAAAGTACGATAACAACCTGGTTAGTAACATTTCCACCATCGCCACCAGGTTCAACCACTATATTCGTCTTTGTTAGCGGAGGCAGGGTAGCCTTTAACAAATTAGTACTCTCAGACACAAGAATGAAATTATTTGTCGGTGAGACATTAAAATTACCAACTCCAATCTGTTGTTGGGCTTGGGAAATCAAACACTGAGCAAATGCAAACACTAAAAGGATAATTACATTTATTTTTTTCATGTTTTATCAGAGCCTGATTGTTTTCTTTTTTTGAGCAGACTTATAAGTTTCAACATTTTTAATCATTTCCAAAGATGGAGACGACTCTATGGTACATCATAACGCACCCTATAAAATCGAATTAAGTTAGGTTGCGTTGGCAATGGATCAACAATGGAAATTATTTTATTCGTTGATGCTGGGTTAACTGTAGTGCCAAGCAAATTCCAGGGCCCAGCGATTAGGTTTGTCGAATATTCAACATAGTATGTAACTTGCGGAGTTGCGTTCCATGAAATTGCAACTCCCTTTTCAGGAGCATTAGTTATGATAATATTTCTAACTCTAACCCCGCTAAACGGATCAGCATCTAATCCATTAACTATGCCATCGCCGTCAGAATCAATTGTAGTGCTTGTTCTTAAGGCCTTATTAACCTGAATCACCTGTCCGTTACTTAACACCACGTTAGTTGAACTATTAGCACCTGCGTAAGATCTTACCCAGCGCAATTGCCCATTGCAAAGACCATCGAGTTTCTCCTCTGATATGTTTGCTGCCGCAAAGTAAACAACCATGCCTGGACTTATAGAGATTGCATCTACTGGCTTAGATGAACTAATCGCCGACATGATGTTCGTGTATGTGTATCCCATAAATTCCAGATAATCGACGTATATTGCGTTGTTTGTGCCTTCAGGTTTGAAAATAAACCTACTATAAAGTTCGCCATTTAACGTCAGACTACCCACCGATAGATTATTCGAGTACCCAAGAGGAGAAGCCCCCATATTTTTACCAGGCCATAAAATTGTTGGCATAGCGAATTTGGTTGCTGACGCCTCTATAGTTGTCCCCGTGAGATCACTTTGCGCCGGTAATTTATAAACCTCTATACCGTCGGAAACAAACCAATAATTGTTTGCGCCGGGTCCACCGTCAGACAACCTGTTTGTAACGGTTAGTGAAAGTTTACCACAAACGATTGTAGAGTTTCGACCTTTTAACTCCTGAGCCTGAATATCAACCTGCGAACCAGCAGAAAGAAGACCATTATCCAGCTTCAAAATATCACTGACAATTTTTGCACCACCTTCAACAAACAATATCCCGGTGAAGGCACTAATTTTAGATCTACTGTAGAATTCACTGCAGACTATGTTTGAATTGTTAATAAAAGTCTGTAACGGTTTTTCCCTGTAATAGCCAACCTCAAATGTCGCATTATTATAAATTTCGCCGTTATTAGTTAAGTATAACAAATTCGGAAAATTAGTGGACGTAAAACTTTTGATCATGTCTGAGCATGTTAGTATTCCATTAGTATTAATTAACAGCCCCTGAGAAGTACACAGAAAAGAACGTGTAACATTAACATTAGCATTTATGATTGAGTTGGTACTACGTAATATAAGACTATACACATTAACCGGTTGTTCGCCAACCAGCTGATGGTCTAAGAAAAGCACAACAAACTTAACGTTTACATAATTTGTAGAACCATCAGGTTGTACCTCCAATAAATTATTTGTCCAAACTCCAGTCCATGCAGATATTTTACCTAAAAGCCGTTTAACTGACATTTGAACAGTATTGGTCTCAATTGAAATTGTGCCGCTTTTAGAATTTAAATCCATAACAAGTATAGGTGAGTTACAGATTAATTCGCTGGAGTTAATTAAGTTATCGGTTTCAATTGTAACCATAGAAGAACTAACAAATCTGGTACGAGACAGGTCAAGGTTTTCAGCTTTGACCGATATCCGGCCTGGATTATTTGTAGGATCGGTCAGCGCCGGGTTTAGATCCAGTCCAGTGATCAAACCTAAATATGAACTTATTTCACCTCCATAATTGCTCTGATAATCAGAAGGCACTGTATATGACCCAACATAATAACTGTATGCAGTATAGAGATTATTAGAAATAATTTGAGTTTCGTAATTTGTTCCCATGATCAAGTCATCAGAATAAGGAATGCTGTTTGTTGGAGAAAATTCGTAAGCAAGCAAAGGTCTTTTAGATTGTAAAAGATTATAATTAAAAACATCTATAACTTGACCGTTCATGTTGGTCATAAATCTTAGTCCGTCCTGAATACCCTGAGTATCGATGAAATAAATAAAATTCGTATAATTTTCCATATTGATTATATCAAAGTCCGGCAGCTCCCAAATCGCGACAGCAGTTGCTCCTCGTGATATCCGGTCAGGAATAAACCCCATTCTAAAGGTACCTGCATTATCCAAAAAATTAGTAGGAGCATATATTATCTGTATGATCCGATTCGTTGGACCAATGATATTAGTATATGCTATTGCTCCATAATTTCCATTTGTAAAAGAAGAAGGCAGATAAACAGATCTTAAAAATCGATTTCCTTGATTCTGAAGGTCATTCACTTCGTGTCTAGGTGTAACCGGTAACGGAAACGAGAAATTATCCAAATAAATATTAAAAGCGTTTGTAGACATAGAGTTGTTTGTACCAGCTCCAACATAAATTGGCACGCCCAGATAAGAAGCGCCTGATGAGAGTCCAGTCGCAATAGCCCCACCTGTTAGGTCGACATTCTTTCCATTAACTTCAGCCAGACCTTCGGCGTAATTATAACCCTCACTTCCACAGTATATCATTCCATTATGAACAACATTTGTTGCGTTGATTTTGACGATGTATCCTTGTATTAAGCCTTGGTTAAAAAATGAATTAGCTGGATACCGAAAAGCATTAGTTACAAAATCAAAAATAAAACCAGTATCCGAGATCATTGTACCAGTAGCCAGATTTGTAAAATATAAGGTGTTTTGCGTATCAAATGGCGGATCGAGTATATTTCCAAGCCAGAAAAGTGTGCGTGACATCGAAAATTCAGTAAAGGATAGATCTATGGTACCACCATTGACAAAAGCGGTAGCATCGACAACCGGTGTTGTGTTAATATAGCCAAAATTTTGGAATAACGGACTTGTATCAGCTCTTCCTATAACCAAGGTCAATATCAATATTGCAAAAATCGATTTAATTTTCATATCTATCTCACTGATTAATAACCAAGAATTTTTTCAAGCTCTCTCCAACTCCTGCTGGATGGATAAACGATTGGTTCATTCGTAGAACCATCAAAACTTCCCCAGACAAAGAAAATGTTCATTCCAGGGATTGAATCAGCCTCAGTAGTCTCCATTTCATTGTAATAAATTGGACCTAATTTTTGTAATGTAATTCGAATAGGTGAAGTAATAATACCCGGTCCAAATGTATTCTGTGCATTACCCGGAGCATTAATTGCAGAGTTATTTACCCAATTAGCCGCATCAGTTCTTAGATCAGCTAAAGGCGAATGATCCGAAAAGCCAAGATCTGCTGCACTAAACACTATGTCTGGCGCATAATTGATTAATTGAATAGGCTGCTCACTCCAGGTAACACCATTAGTTGAATAACGATCATTATAGCTATTAGTTATTGCGGTAGGGATTTGATTCAATACTGGATCATATTCTACTCTTCTAAATATAATCTTTTCAATCCCACCGCGGTATGCAGCATTCACATAATTAGTACCCGAAATAATATTGGTAAGTCCTAAAAAATTTGTACCAATATAATTGGAGTATCCAACCGGTACCCACGGAAAGTTTAAACCACCAGTTACATTACTGACTAATGTCTCGACTACTACATTCTGACGTCTCAACAAATATCGTAATCCGCCAACGTCATCTCGGGTTAGATTCATTGCATAATACCCAAGCATTTGATATAAGCCAGCCAGTGATGTATATGTTGGTTTCAGTGGATCAACTGAGTATTCTACAGCATCTGCCTGATGAGGAGTTGCTGAATGGACTATCTGGTAGGTATACAAGGTTCCATTGACATATGAGGATGGCTCGAATGTATCAGGATCAAAATTTCTTTTAATAACCCAATAATATCTAATATCCTGGTCTCCTACAGTCACGTGCCAATGATCGCGCAAACACCATGTAAACCTCTCTGGTTGAGCTAATCCTAATTCCTGTAATAATTCTGCCATAATGAAAGTTTTCATATCTGTTAATAGCAATGACCTTGCCTTACTATTTAATCTATATGCACTGAGTGGATATTTTTGAAGGTCTATTTGTGATGCAGGCGGCAGATCATTAAATACTTTTATAGCATCCTCTACAGCTTTTATCCCATAAGCACCAAAAAAATTAATGAATGACGCATCAAACGCATAGGTAATCACAGGAATATTCCATCTATAGAATTCACCAATTTGCATAGGTCCGCCGATATCACCACTTAAGCCATAAGAAAGTTCTGTTGTTTGCCAACCTGCCAAGGGCCCTAGCAATGAAAAAGCCTTCGTGTTTAGACTGCACACGAACATTATCAAAATAATTGAGACTAATTTTAATTTTCGAAACATAGACTGACCTTAATTTTATCTTATTCGTATTACTCTGAAAAACGCATTATTATTGGTTAAGTTCAATGTTATAAAATCCAGGTTACCTCTTGCAAGTCTAGGAGATCCTACGTTTTCCCAAGACTTCATATCTGATGAGGACTGTATCTGATAAATACACCCTTGAACAGTGTTCCAGGTTAACACCCTACCCATGGAATTGCTAGATATGTTTAGTTTCAAAACACTTTGAGGATCGGTTGGATCTGTACCCGAGAGAAATTCTTGACGGTTTGAAGCTCCATCATGATCTGAATCGACTTCAGGACTCGGCCATAAAGCCGGATCAGGTCCCCAATATTTCTCCTGCCAATCATCAGGTAATCCATCAGCATTATCGTCTTCACCATATGTCGTCCCTATTGCTGCATCTGATAACGGCGAGCGCCTGCCATCAGGAAGGACATATATATATTTAACTGAATGTGAAGTCTGCGGAGCTAAATTTTTAAGTACATACTGATTTACATTGGTCAATATAATCGGTTGGGTTGAATCATCTATATAAAGCTCATACCTAACCGAATCAAAGCCATATATTGGCTCCCAAACGACACTTAATCGTGAACTACTCACCGGGTAAACGTAAGGTGGTTCAGGCTTATCCAGGGCCTGGTCTATCGAATATTGTCTTGCAAAAAGATCCACATTCGCACCAGGCACATACGACGTCCAAACTACAAGAAACTTTGAGTGTCCATCAGACGCCACAAAAGGCTGAGATTGACTCCCCTTGACAGTTGAATTCACCAAAAACTCGTCACCCTCAGGAACACCCTGAGTTGTTATATATCGTCCATATACGCCCTCTAATGAACTATCTTGACCGTAACTAGTCCAGACGATCATGCCACCGGAGTCGCCAATAGCCACTACCGGTCCATATTGATTTCCGGTTCTGTACTGATTTATGACAATAGCCGGGCCACCGGGATCGCCAGAAGAAGTAAAGCACTTAGCTACTACATCCCAACCAGTGTTTCCTGCAGATGCCAATCCAAAATTCTCACTCCAGGCCACCATAAAACCACCGGATGGGAGTTTGCTCACAAATGGATTCGCACAAGTGTTCGTGGTTTTACTAATCTGAATTTCCTGAGTCTGAGGGGTACCATTATTGCCAAAGATCCGACCAAACACATTGATTGAATAAGATTCAGCTTCGCCTTCTAAAGTTCCTGACACCTTACCTAAATATTTTTCTGAAATCCAAACAACCACAAACTTACCCTCGCCGATCGAAACAACTGATGGCGAGCGCTGGTTTAAATAAGTCGTAAGATTTACCTGGGTTTCATCTGATAAAAAGGTACCGTCAGGAGATAAAATCCTGAAATATACACCTTGTTTATCGCCGTCCTGGCCATAGCTCGACCAAACGATCACGACATTACCATTGTCTAAACAAGTGACAACGGGATCAACTTGAAACTCATTCGTATAAGAATTTACCTGGATATCACCTGTTAGAAAAGTACCATCCGAAGCAAGAAATCTGGCATAAATCTTTTGATATCCGTATACACCACCTTGCCAAACAAAGACTGCTCCACCATTTTTTAAAATTGCGACCTTTGCATTCTCCTGGTCAGCAGGTGTGATCTGATTGACCCTGAAAGACCCCAAAGCCGGTGAAAAATTTCCATTAAACCTTACCGCTGCCACTCCGTTTCCATCGCCGTCAACTGCATTATCATGCCAAACCAAGTACCCGCCGCCACCATTTAATGCAATAGCCGGAGACATACGCGCACCCTTTAACTCACCTACCGGCTTGTATTCATCACCTACAGGCTGCAATAACGTTGAGGCTGCCAAAGTGAAGCCAGTAATAATAACGGAATAAATCCCGCTTTTTATAAGCCTCATTAGCAATTGCGTTTTAGGCCTGGTTAAAGCCAGGTCTTTTAAATCTCTCTCAATCATATTAGCTAATACTTTAAAAATCATGCACTGATAAAGTTTTCGTTATATTTCCAATCGACAAACATCAAAACAACAATAATTGTTTCTCCTGAATTTTTGTCTCATGCAAAAAAGTTTTAAAACCCCATTTGCTGAACAATTCCTTTAATCTTTCTTCATCGCAATTACGCATAACTAATTGTTCCGGAAGCGTTGCGCCATGAACTTCCTTACTAAGTAACACTTCAAATCGCTCAGGCTTCAACCTTATTAGATCAAAGTTTCTTCTTACTATTTGTTCATGCGCTTTTAATTTTTTCTTTAACGCGTCCGATTCAATAGTTTCCAGCTTATTATATAGTTCATCTATTGATTCAAATCTATTTACCAAGTTAGTAGCATTTTTAGGACCAATCCCCGGTACACCATTAATATTATCAACCGTGTCACCTATAAGGCTAAGCCAAAAAACGATACGTTCCGGGCTGACTCCAGTTCTAATTTTAACACCTTCAGAGTCTATGATTTCATTAAGGCCCTTAGCCGGATTACAAATCCCGATTGTTTTATTTACTAACTGAAGGAAGTCTTTATCGGGACTTAGGATTACAGCGTAATAGCCATTCTTGGAAGCAAACTGAGCCAGGCCAGCAATCAGATCATCGGCCTCGAAACCCTGGATTTCCAGATCTGGAATTCCTGCTGCATCCAGATACTCCTTGACCATGGGTATTTGTTCAGCAAGAAGTTCAGGCATTTTTGGCCTGTTTTCTTTATACTCGGGCAATGCGGTTTTCCGATCCGGATCTAGCCCAGCATCCCACACGACAGTAATATTATCTGGATTTAGAATACTCTGTGCTTTTAACAGCAGCCTGATAAATCCGAAAACCGCGTTTGTTGGTTTACCGTTGGGGGCACTTAGTTGCGGAATAGCATGAAAAGCCCGGTAAATTGCAGAATGCCCGTCAACGATAAGCCAAACAGGCCTATCACATTGGTTTTTTAACTGTCCGACCGGATCCATTTTATTTATCATCTCCGATCATTTAGTTGACCTACAATCGCGGGCTTATTCGGATTATGCCATTTTCCCTCGATTACGAGCGTAATTATAACTCTGCTATTGTTTTACAATTGGCCGTTGTGGAGGGATAGAGTTAGGATCGTAAGGTAGATTATTGGGATCATTAACTCTATTGCCAGCAGGATCGATAATAGTTGGAGTAACAAACAATATCAGGTTTTTCTTGCTGCTGCTGCTACGTTCGCTGCGGAACAATCTGCCAACCAGTGGAATGTCACCAAGGACTGGCACCTTATCCCGTTGTCTACGCAAATCATCAGAGATAAGCCCGCCAAGAACGATGGTCTGTCCATCCCAGACTATGGCGCTGGTTGTGACTTGTCGGACTAAAAATCTCGGCAAAGGCACTGGCGCGCGAATTGTTCCAGCCTGTGCCTGAATAAGAGATTCGAATGCCGCAGCCTCACCGATATCAGGGTTACCATAACCTAAGAAATCGACAATGGCAGGAATCAATGTCATTTGAATCGTATAACCATCAGCTGACACGTAAGGAATAACGTCCAGAGTTGGCCCTGTCGATATTGGCACGGTCTGATAATTTGCAAAGGCAGTCTGTTGACCACCTATTAACTGGCCACCGCCGACTGCTGCACTGGTTGCCACGTTAGGAGTCGCCCCTGCCTGTGCACTCACGGCAATAGTTCTTAATGTATTAACAGCAATCTGAGTTTGTCTACCACTTAATGTTGTCACCTTTGGAGCTGACATTACTTCGACACCGGTACGTTGTTCCAGTGCATTAATGACAACACGGAACTGTGGATCAGTCAAAATACCAGTAATGGTTGCAAGAGCAGGTCCAGCATTTTCATTTCTTAAGCCAGAAGTCAAACGCTGATCACTTGCTGATGGTAAGATTCCCATTGTGCCGCCAGCATTTGGTACTGTTGGAAATATACCATATGGATTTGCCGGACTCACCGTCGATGGAGCATAAACTGATGGCGCCGAACCGCCCTGGGCTCCGACCTTACCACTGAACATATTCACATTACCTAACATCCAATCGAAGCCCAGACCTTTGGCGTCGTCTTGCCCAACTTCAATAAATTTAACCTCGATAGTGACCTGAGGTGGAGCAGCGTTTAATGTCTGTAACGCCTGGTCGATAAGATCAAGTTCTTCCATAGTAGCTCGTACCCATAGAAGTCCGGTACGATCATTAAAGAACAAACTTCTAACATTAGCAGAACCACCTTGTTGCCCGACGCCACCGACGCCATAGCCCTGCTGTTGTTGACCATATCTACCACCTGCACCTGCACCAAAACCGCCGCCCACATTGCCTTGATTACCGCTGCTTATTACAGAACCGGCTTGTGGAAAATAAATACCCAGTGCTGCAAAGAAATTCCGAACAAGGTCTTGAATTTCGCTTGTTTCCGTAGGGATCGTCACGTACGGCAGTCCGATACCCTGTCCGATTGTGCCAACACCGCCTCCACCGCCGCCGGTTGTTCCGCGGCCACCACCGCCACCATAACCGCCACCACCGCCACCATAACCGCCACCGCCATAACCACCACCAGCGACAAATACCCTTGCAATTTGCCCTTCTGATCCACCATAACCACCGCCGCCACCTATTCCGCCGCCGCCGAAGCCACCACCAATGCCACCACCGCCACCAATACCCCCACCGCTAAAAAGACCACCACCAACATACACAGTTGAAACGGCTTCCAGCCCCTGAAGGAACGTATTCGGGTCCACTTTGAAAACTCTGGTAAATAATTGAGGGGCCTCGACATCTTTTCTAAATGGGAAGAAAATTACAGCATAGTCCTCTATTTCATATTTGAGGCCGAAATCAGCACCTGGTGTCATCACCTTTGCAACTTTGGTTAAAGCGTCAAGGAGATCCGCCAGTCTGATATTCCTTAAAGGTGGATTTAATCTTATTATTATCTCATTGCCAGCATCTTCAGGCCATGGATTTTGAGACCCTGTCATTAAAGGCATTTGTGTGTTCGGGTCGATCGGCGCCTGGCCCTGGGCAAATGTAGGAAATTGCTTATTTGGCTCGGAACTTATTATAAAGTTAATCCCCTTTTGTTCCGGATCACGAAGTTTAGATTCTTCATTGAGCCATTTTACTACTTGAGCCAGTGGCAATCCGTCGAAAACTGGTGTTTCCTGAATAATTATTTTATCTAACTTCTGATGGATCTGTTGACGGCCGGTACCTGTATGAATCAAATTTGTTCTAGCGAGCGGGTTGGGTACGGGTAAGGAACCCTTTTTATCTGGCATACGCCATGCCTTAGCGACTTCAACCAAAGCCTCAGTAGCTGCAACCTCGCGTTTACGATTTTCATCGGCATTTCGGGCCTCCATGACAAGTTTTAAGTAATACGGTGCAGCCTTATTGCTGGGATCTATTTCCAATGCCTTTTTAAGCTTCTCTTCGGCTTCATCGAATTTACCTGCTTCATAAAGAACCTTAGCATCTGTAACCAGGGTATTGACCTGAATTTTTTCCTTCCTGGACTCATCTGCGCGGGCTTTTATATCTTTACTTGGGATTCGCCCCTGGAGCGATTGCTCTAGTTTATCAAGTTCCTTCTTTCTGTCCAATGCTGCTTTATTATTTGGGGCAATAGCCAGGATACGATTGACCTGCTTTTGTGCTTCGATAATATCTCCGTCGCTCTCAGCAATCTTTGAAAGTTTAATTCTGACATCTGCCATTCCATTTATAAGTTGTTGTGATTCTTTATCGACGCCGACGCCTCCTGTTTTTTCGTAATATTTAAATGCCTCCTCGTATAATCTAGCAGCATTGGCAAGATCATTTTTCTTATGGGCAGCTTGTGCTTGTGAAAGCAACTGCCTAAGTTGGATTACTGCTTCCTGTCTTCTGATTGCTTCCTCTTCGGCGATTTGAGCTGAAGACGGTTGAGCATTGGCTGTAGCAACATTGCTGCAGGCCGCCAGGATGCATGCTATAACCAGAACCAATCGAACCATATTTTTGCCTATTTTAATGTGCACTAACATATTAATTATTCATAGTACGGCTTTTGACCGTAGTTCTTATTCCAGTTATTGGAGAAAACAATATCGCGCTGTCTTTGTCAATTGCAACGATATTGTTAGTTTCTGAACCAATAACTAATTGTTCACCAGCACGTTTGCGCGGGAACAATCTGTTATCTGGAATATACCTGAAATCGGCTATATAGCCACTGACCTTTTTAAAAGGCTTTTCACGACTTACCGAGGCTCTTTGGCCGTCAGGAACCAGCTCCAGTATCAATTCAGTAGGATCATTTTCTGGACCAACTACGCTTTTAAGAGTGAATGTTTGCTGGCGTTCATTTAGTTTAGTTTGGATCATTTGTGGTCGGCGCAGTGCAGCATTTGTGTTAGCCTCGTCTGTCACAGTTAGCCTGTATTTCAAAGATTCACCATAACCAACCACTCCATCATATGAAATTATCAGGTAAAGTGGAACAATATTCTCAATCACAAATGGTGAAATTGACTCTAAGCCTTTGCTCTCGATCTTAATAAGTCGGCCATTAGGAGTTCTTTGCCATTTTTCCGGGTTAAATACCTTATGGGAACCTGTCCAACTTAGTTCACTAGCATTGTCTAATAATGCAATCATGGTCTCATTGGATTTAATATCAAATCCTTTGAAACTTAAGGATGTATTGCCCTGGTCCTGTGGAATTTCCACGTCCTTAACCTTTGCTGGCAGAAGGGCTGATACCACAGCCAAACCTAATAACACAACACTTAACAGTATCTTCTCGTAATGATTTTTAATGAATTCCATTTATCAAACGCCTTTAAGTTGAATTATATTAAGCCGCATAGTCACGCGCAGAGCATGTTCCTGGATCACAATACCAACTTTATTAGTGGTTTGGGAGGTCTCAGGTTGTCCTGGAGCACCCGGAGGCGGTGGGCCAAAACGCCCACGTCCACGTCCTGCCAAACCATAACGCATCATCATCTGGTATCGCGCCATTTGTTCGTTATATGCGGCATCAGAACTACCACTTTCAATAGATTCAATAATTTCACCAGCTTCCGCAGGTTCCACTGAAATACTTTTAACCACTATGCCATAAGGCGAACGATTCAAATCATTTAATATCTTAACCAATTCCATTGTAGAACATTTGAATGAAAGCTCATACTGATAAACCTCACCAAACTGGTTAGTCTCAACTTTTCTGTCGGGTATAAAATCACTCGTATAATTTCCCAAACCATTGAAATCATTAGTGGTAGCAGGAACCCTTTTAAACCCATAAATGCCATAAACATTGTTCGAAGCTAATAAAGTAGTTAGGAGCTTAATGTGTGCAAGTTGTATAGAAAGACGGTCTAACTGATTAGTATCTAACTGTAATAAACTTCGTTGAACAGAAAATGAGTAATTGAAATTAGTCGGGGTTTGGATTCCTTTTGAACTTAAAAGCTGGTTCATTTGATAAATGGTTGATTCCAACATGCTTTTGAAATCACCAGGGGCATTTGCGATCTCTGCTGGAACTGGTTTAAACTTAGAAACAACTTTCGAGACAAAGGATTCAAGACGCTGAGCCTCTTTTTGGACTTTCTCTATGTTTTCTTTGTTAGGAAACGGATCCATTTGAAGGAGTGTATTATACTCCTGGATCTTTTGCTCCAGTTGAGTTATTGCTTCAGATTCAGCGGCAATTCTTGAATAAAGGTAATAAGCTCCGCCAGCCAGAGCAAGAACCACTACAGCCAGGCTGAGAACTAAAGGTAAATTCTTTTGTAACGCTTGTGATGCTTGCATATTATCTATGTCTAGTTAAGTTTGATAGGCTCTTTTAAGGTTAAAGTTAGATTAAACATTTGTCTGGGATCAGACTCATCTGCTTGCGTAAAGTCTGAATCAAGTCTTGTTTCAACAGGATTAAAATAGTTAGTTAGAGACTTTAATTTATTTTCCAATAAATACGCAATGTCCAGATTTATAGTAGGGCTAAATTTTTTAAGATTAACTGCCGCGCATGTTATTTTTATTACGGTGATTTCGTTGGTAGATTTAGGTTTGCTTTCTTCGCTACTGCTTTGCTCAGCAGACATACCAAGCATTGACCTAACAAAAGCCGGGCCATAGCGTTTAGCCAATGCCGGATCAATATATACATTCCTACGTGCAGCCACTGGCGATTGGATGGTATCCGGCAACATCGGCTCAGGTAATTCAGGATTGAATCGCTCAATCCATACTCCAACCGGTAACCGATATTTCTGCTGGATTTCTTGTTCCACTTCGATGAGTGAATTTCGAATATCTGTTAACATTTGTGGCCAAAGCACACGCTCTTTAGCCCATAGCGACACCTGATCGGCCTTGGCTTTTAACTCATTTGCCTTGTCCAGTTCGGATTTTAACTTATCTGCTTCGGGTTTAAGTGTCATTATTTTTCGATCTACTGATTCAACCTGGGCAAGTTTAGTTCCAACAACTTTCTGATCATAAAACCAGCCGATAACAAACAAACCAAGAACCAAAGATGCAGCTGTTGCGATAAAGTACGGTTTTTTCTGAGCGAGTTCTTGTTTTTTCCTGATAGAACGCGGCATCAGATTGAGCTCGATAGGGCATTCTGCCATGTTCCGTAATCCCAGGCCAACTACCTCGCCCATCATGTGCGCAACTTTAGCAAGCTCTTCGAGGTTTATACTTGGATCGATCTGGACATTCCTTAAAGGATTAAAATACTCTACTGGCAGACCGATTTTTTCAGAAAAGAATTGATCTGTGTATGGCATGATTGAAGCACCGCCAGCAAGAAAAACTCTTTGGGGAGCAGAGCCACCCTGTTGACTCCGGTAAATCTGAATGGTCTGGTTTATCTGAATATGCAGACGCGTGAGGACTTGCCGGGCTATCTTAGACAACTGCGCCTGCTTTGGGTTTTCCGGTTCTTCGTATGCCCCGCCAAGGCTGACAAAACCTTCTGATATTTTAAACTTTTCAGCTTCGGCAAATCTCATCCGGGCTTCAGCAGCAAACTCTTGTGTGATGGAATTAGCCCCGATGTTAATGCTTCTGCCAAAGAATTTATTTTTTTCAAAAAACAGCACATTACTAGTCTTGGCTCCAACATCTATTAGCATGGAACAGCCGTCGAAGTCAGAATAGTTATACCTGAACGCATTGCAAAGCGCAGCAGCTGAGACGTCAACAAGTTCAAGTTTAATTCCGGCAGCATCTGCTGACTTAAACATGGACTCCACATATTCGGCTTTTATTGCAGCCAAAAAGACTTCGAGCTCGCCGGATGCCGTTGTACCGGTTACCTGGTAGTCCCAAACAACTTCTTCTAACGGGAAAGGTACATTTTGTTGGGCTTCATACTGAACTATCTGAGTAAGCTTGGATGAATCAACAGGTGGCAGTTTAATAAATTTAGAAAACACATGAAACCCTGGAGTACAAACATTGGCGCGCCTAGCTCCGACTGGACGTTCGGTTATCAGTTCTTGAATTGCTTTGGTTAAAACGTTCTGTCGGGCAGAATCCTGTGCTCCTTCTAATCCCAATGGTCTTGTACCAAATTGCTTCAGTACTAGAACCCCGGCCTCTGTCACTTCGAACTCGGCCATCTTCAATGTGCCTGCACCAAAATCTAATCCCAAAAATGTCTTCATTTCGACTTTCTACTGGTCCAGTCCAAACTATCTCGTGTCTTTTTCATTAACACCATGAAATAGTTGGCCTGATTACCGAATTTATTGCAACAGGTCAAACACAAAAAATAAAAAAATTCATTTCCTTTGCAATTGTTTATCCTTCTTAAAAAACTCTATGGTTTTTTCTAATCCTTTTTCAAGCTTTACTTTTGGTTCCCAGCCCAAAAGTTTTCTCGCCCTTGTAATATCCGGTTCGCGTTGTTTTGGATCATCCTCAGGTAAAGGTTTAAAAATAATTTTGCTTTTCGATCCTGTTACTTTGATTATCAACCTGGCAAAATCAATTATAGTTTTTTCATCAGGATTTCCAAGATTTACCGGATCCGCTACATCGCTCATCATGAGCATATACAGTCCACTAATCAGGTCAGAATAATAACAAAAACTGCGAGTCTGCCGTCCGTCTCCAAACACTGTAAGTGGTTTTCCATTTATAGCCTGGCTTATAAACGTTGGCACGACTCGCCCATCATCCAACCTCATCCGCGGTCCATAAGTGTTAAAGATCCTGGCAATCCGCGTCTCCATCTTATGTTCTTTTTGATAAGCCACTGTTAAAGCTTCTGCAAATCGCTTTGATTCATCATAGCAACTTCGAGGACCAACCGGGTTAACATTACCCCAATAGTCCTCTGACTGTGGATGAACAAGCGGATCACCATAAACTTCTGAAGTAGAAGCTAGCAGGAATCGTGCCCGCTTGGCCCTTGCCAGACCCAATGCCTTGTGAGTTCCCAATGATCCAACCTTAAGGGTCTGTATTGGTAAATCTCTATAATCAACAGGGCTTGCTGGCGAAGCCAGATGCCAAACAAAATCAACTGGCTCATCTAGAAAAATATATTCTGTAACATCTTGTTTAATAAATTTAAAGTTAGGATTTCCCGCATGATGCGCAATATTTTCCACGCGCCCGGTTACCAGGTTATCAATTACAATTACTTTATGTCCATTTTCTAAGAGATAATCTGCCAGATGCGATCCTAAAAAGCCTGCACCACCTGTAATCACAGATGTAGGTTTTTTTGATTTATTCAGTTTTTCCTTTGGTTTACTCATAATCAAATCATTACTTCACTACATTATTTTGCTCCTGTTCCTTTTAAAACAATAGGGATTGTTTGCAATAATATCTTTAGATCTAACCAAAAAGACCAGTTATCAATATACTCAAGGTCAAGTTTTACCCACTCTTTAAAATCTTTAACTTCGCTGCGACCACTAATTTGCCACAGACAAGTTAAACCAGGCTTAACACTTAAACGACGGCGATGTGATAGATCATCAAATCTCTGGACTTCATCTACCGGCAATGGCCGTGGCCCAACAAGGCTCATCTCACCACGTAAAACATTCCAAAGCTGAGGCAGTTCATCAATACTATATTTCCTGAGGAATCGGCCTATAGGGGTTACTCGTGGGTCATTTGAGATTTTGAAGACCGGACCAGTCATTTCATTAAACATGGCCAACTCATGTTTTCTTTGTTCTGCATCGGTTATCATAGACCTAAATTTATACATGGTAAAAGGTCTCCCATTCAGACCGCACCGTTGTTGTTTGAAAATGATTGGCCCGGGAGATGTTAATTTAATAGCAATAGCAGTAAAGAGCAATAATGGCGATAATATAATTAGAAGAACCGCGGCTCCTACAAAATCAAGAAGACTTTTTGCTATGGATTGCCAGGATAATTCTGGTACAGATCTAAAAACCAATACCGGCCTATTCTGAAAAATATCCACTGTAGTCCGGGATATTTGAGTTTGGAAGAAATCCGCCATTAACCAAACTTCGACGCCTTCGAGTTCACAAGCTTGAATTGCCTTTTCAATGTTCCCGAATATTGTCTGACGCGCCTCAATTATTACAGCATTTGCAGAATGTACATGTAATAAGTTCAAAAATTCTGAGGTTGACGCTTCATTAAGATCAATTGTGTCGACAATTTTTAAGTCCTGAAATCCCGAATTACCCAGCTGTGCTTTGAATTTTTCGACGTCTGTCTTTGAGCCAGCCAAAATAACCCGTTTAAATAACTGTTCCTGTGCAATATCACTCCGCAACCACCAACGAATCAGCTCCTCCTTTAAAAAAACTAACACAAATGCAACTGGACCTAGTAGAATAACCACGGATCTGGCCAGCTGTTCGCGGAACAAGAACATCGCAAAAATGACTACGAGCACCTCTACTCCTACGGCTTTAAGTAACTGCCATGCTATCCAGCGACGTGAAGTGAACAAAGGCCGGTCATAAAAACCGGTAAATTGCAGAATAATTGGGGCAAATGGAACAACAACCAGTAAAAACCAGACATACGCAGAAAACGGTTCAATTTGTCTGGCCCCGCCAAAGACTTCAATCTCCCAATTCGACCTGATTAAATGTGCAATCCAAAAACTTAATCCAAACAAACCAGCATCAATAATTCGTTGAATTTGTGTTCGAATTTGCTTCTGGCGTTTGAGCATAAAAATGTTCCAAATCTTTGCTAAATGGCTAGATTAAACCCGAATCAACCTTTGAGTAAATAAAATTTTATAACCTCACACTCTTGTGATTCAACACTTCTTCGTTTTTGGAAAAAGTTATAACCACTGGTAAAACCAAATCTCTGTTGAAGCTCAGACATGTCTTTGATAGCCCGATTTAAACTCCAGGATCGGTCAAATTCAAAAGTTGAGACAATCTAACGAGTAGACAATTCATAAACAACCAGACTTGACTTAAGGAACACTAATAGCGAATATGAGTTCGGTATTTAATTGGTCTGACGTAATTAAAAGATGGAAGGGCAACCTAAACATTATTGTGGTCTTTTTGGAATTTATGGTCATCCGAACGCTGCAGAATTAACTTACTTTGGACTATACGCGCTCCAACACCGCGGTCAGGAAAGCGCTGGTATTGTTGTATCGGATGGCGAACAATTCCATTATCACAAAGGCATGGGATTAGTTCCTCAAGTCTTTCGCGGTCAAATACTTCAGGAATTAAAAGGTCATATAGCGGTCGGTCATACCCGATACTCCACCACTGGGTCCTCAAAACTTACAAATGCCCAGCCTTTAATAGTTGACTGCGCCAGGGGCCAGATCGCTATAGCACACAATGGAAATCTTACCAATGCTGCAAAACTAAGAGAGGAACTCGAAGCAAACGGTTCTATTTTCCAAACTACAGTAGATAGCGAAATTATTCTCCATTTAATGGCTCAGCCAAGTTTTGGAACAGTACAAAATAACCTCATCCGGAGCATTCACAAGATCGATGGAGCATATTCGTTGATAATCATGACCGCTCGTGAGCTGATCGGAATTCGTGATCCATTTGGCTTCCGGCCTCTATCGATTGCAAAATTAAATGATGCCTGGGTGCTCGCCAGTGAGACCTGTGCATTCGATCTGATCCATGCAGAGTTCTTCCGGGATGTCGAGCCCGGCGAAATAGTGATCATTGATAATCATGGGCTAAAAAGTTACAAGGCATTCCCTGAACATAAAAAACGCGCGTTCTGTGTATTTGAATTTGTTTACTTCGCCAGGCCCGATAGCTTGCTCAACGGGAAAAGCGTGTACCAAGCCAGAGTCCAGATGGGTAAACAACTAGCTATAGAATCACCTGTAGACGCAGACATTGTTGTACCTGTGCCAGATAGTGGAAATTGTGCTGCATTAGGATTCTCACAACAGTCCGGAATTCCATATGAAATGGCCTTTGTGCGAAACCATTATGTTGGTAGAAGCTTTTTGCAACCATCTCAATTGATTCGCGACTTTAATGTTCGGGTAAAACTTAATCTGATCAAAGACCTGGTAAAAAATAAAAGAGTTGTAATTGTAGACGATTCAATCGTACGGGGCACAACGTTTAAAGCCAGAGTAAACAACCTGAAAGAAGCCGGAGCTAAAGAAGTACACGTACGCGTCAGCTGCCCACCGCATAAATTCCCTTGTTTTTACGGAATCGATTTTCCAGAACGCAGTAAACTTATGGCGGCTAATTATGAAATACAGGAAATCCAAAAATATCTGAATGCTGATTCATTGGCCTATTTATCAAAAGAAGGAATGATCAAAGCCATTGGACTACCAATGGATGATTTTTGTCTGGCATGTTATACAGGAAAATATCCGGTTGAGTTTGATCCCATGTCAGATAAACTGATTATTGAACGACGCAGAGGTAGAATCGTAAGCTTGGGTGACTCAATAGCAAGCGAAGATTTACAAATCAGACTACTTTAATATAACAAACAAGTTCACGTGAAAAATAACGCATACGCACAAGCTGGAGTCGATATAGAACTCGGCAATAAAGTAAAAGCTGCATTACCAAAATTACTAAAAGAAGCCACCCGACCAGAAGTCATGGGAAAAGTTGGAAACTTTGGCGGGCTTTTCGCATTTAATCTTAAAAAATATGAACAGCCAGTTCTCGTATCGAGCACCGACGGTGTCGGCACGAAACTTAAGATTGCTTTTATGACCGGGCGTCATAACACTGTCGGACAGGACCTGGTAAACCACTGCGTCAATGATATCGCCGTGCTAGGAGCAGAGCCACTGTTCTTCCTCGATTATATAGGAACTGCAAAACTCGAACCAAATATCTTTGAACAATTAATATCCGGGCTTGCCCTAGCTTGCAAAGAAAATCATTGTGCTCTTATTGGTGGCGAAACAGCTCAAATGCCAGGATTTTATAAACCTGGAGAATATGATATTTGTGGCACCATTATTGGAGCAGTCGATAAAAAAGCTATTGTCACTGGAAAAGCCGTGCAAACAGGCGATGTCGTTATCGGCCTGGAATCCACAGGACTGCACACCAATGGTTATTCACTCGCAAGAAAAATCTTCTTTGAGAAACTTAAGCTAAAAACCGATAGCTTTATAAAAGAGCTCAATAACACAGTAGGCGACGAATTATTAAAAGTTCATAAAAGTTATGGCCAGATAATCCTCAAAGCCTTAAGAAAATTTAACAAAACTGCATACTCAACCAAAGCCAAAGATACCCTACCAATCCGAGCCCTTGCACATATCACCGGAGGCGGCTTTTTTGATAATATTCCCAGAGTCATCCCAAACAGATTCGATGTAATCATCAAAAAAGGCTCCTGGCCAGTCCTGCCAATATTTAGCTTCATTCAGAAAGCCGGCAAAATATCAGACCACGAGATGTATCACGTCTTTAATATGGGTATTGGCTTGGTCTTTATTGTGGATAAACTTCAAGCCGATAATATTTTGAAATGGATCAAAAACAATGGATCTGCAGCCTGGGTCATTGGAGAAATCACTAAAGGCACAGGAAAAGTTTTTGTTAAATAATTTTGTTCTGCATTTCCAATAAAAATTATAATCTGCTGCGGTTATGAAAATCGGTTCAGATGAAGATAGTTTATCTGAATTGTTGTCTCAAATCCGCGCCTGTAAAATATGTGAAGAACATCTTCCATTTCCACCAAAGCCAATCCTTATAGCAAAACCTGGTGCAGTTTTGCTCATAGTTGGCCAAGCCCCCGGCCTGCGAGTCCACGAAACGGGCTTACCCTGGAATGATCCATCAGGAGATAGGTTGCGAAAATGGCTCCGAATGACAAGAACACAATTCTATAACGATGACTTCATAGCTATAATACCAACAGGTTTTTGTTATCCGGGTAAAGGTAACCGGGGCGACTTGCCGCCACGTCCTGAATGCGCTCCACAATGGCATCCATTATTGAGAAAATTACTTAAAAACATCAAACTCACCCTTTTAATAGGCTCCCACGCGCAACGCTATTACCTCAGAAACCATGTGTGCTCTTCATTAGCTGAAACAGTCCGAAACTGGCAGGCATACCTGCCAGATTTCATCCCTCTGCCGCACCCAAGTCCAAGAAATATTGCATGGTTTAAAAAAAATCAATGGTTCGAAAACGAAGTCCTGCCCAACATACGTTGCCATGTGTGGAGAATACTAAATCAAGCAGGTATGAATTTTTAATATATTTGGCACCGAGCCGGCCCTATAACAGAACATTGTCCCAAAACAGCGACTAATATTGTTGCATGACAATTGTTTTGACATGAAGTTGTCTGCACTTGTTTTCCATTTTCTATCCCATCCATAGACCTGGATTCAGATGTCAAAACAAGATTGAATGATGTCTACATTGTTTACTTTTGATTCACTCGATTTAGATATTTATCTCCAGGACCAACGATCACCCAGTTATTCATCAGAATAATCGCTGAATTACCAGCTACCATCACGCCTACGCCGAATCATAACCTGGTTTAACCATTCACAACTGAAGCTGTTATTGAACGACCCTGCTAGTAGTACGCTGTGTTATTAACTTTTATACAAGGTTGTTTTAAAAACTAAATAATGAATTACAAACCGCAGCGCTTTGATATACAGACATTTCCCTAAATTTTATACACATTAAATCAGCTTGCAGCGGAATACGTTATTGCGGTTTTTCTATTGAGCGCCTGGGCTACCAGCATCCCAGGCTGTTTAGCCTGAAATAGCGGTTGCTCTCTTAACTAGCAAAACCAGCGAATTTACACTAAACGGACATTAACACGATCCATGAGCCTTCGGTACACCGGTCGAGCCTGTTAAGTCCAGCCATAGCTATAGCTGATTTACAAAAATGAAAAAAATTTAAGCTACAATCCAAAGGAAGCACAGGCTTGATTTCTCTGTTTGACAAATGGCTATTACTTCTAAAGCTTTTGAGGCAAATCGGACAAATCTGCGTACAGGTTACTTGAATAAGGACCACATAAGATAACTTCTGGGGCAAACTGAAATGTTATGAGTTCCTTTAGCTAAAAAATGATGATAACTGAAAATGAACGTGCATTCAGTCACTCAGTTAAAATCACTGTCTGGATCTATAACCACCGTCCTGCCTGTGTGAATGACCTCTGTTTTTTTCTTCCCTTGGTCTGGCAATATTCACAGTTAAAGGCCGCCCTAAAAATTCCTTCTTGTCAAACATCTCAATAGCTTTCGATGCCTCTGATGCCGATGCGTACTCCACAAAAGCAAAGCCTCTGGACCGCCCTGTTGCTTTATCATACATCAAACTGATCGACGTAATACGACCAGCTTGCGAAAAGTATTGTTCTAACTCTTCCTCCTTTGCCTGGAACGATATGTTCCCCACAAACAACTTAGCTGCATTCATGAACTATCAATCTAGTTTAGCCCACAACAACTTAAAAACCCTAAAAGGGATCTTGCCCTGGCAGGATCACGATTGTTAGCTCCTTTGCCTGGAGATAGTCAATCTGTCGCTTTGACACTTTTAGTATAGTTTTCAAGCCGTGTTTATTTGTTATTATTACCCACAAACAAAAAACAAGCAAATATTTTTTACAAATTTTGGAAATTTCCTTAAAAAACCCTCGAATTAGCTACCTCAAATAAACCTCAAAAAACGTAAAATAACGGCTACTCGCTTAAGATGCTTATGGAAAACTTAATCAACCACTCAGAATACTCTTACTTAAAAAGAGAGCTTATATCCCTGGTTCTGATGATTTCTAGGTCATTATTACTGTGGTTAAACAAACATCAGCAAAACACATTTTGAAAGCACAAACCTGTCAAGCTTCAAAAATTACATCTGACAATGACCTGCCAGTTTTTATTTTTAATTCTGGTTCTTTTTAATCCAAGTCTTTAGTTAGTTTTTGAGTTTCCTGGCCAAGGCTGGCATCGTCAGGTTCAGACGGTAATATTACAGTGACTGTAGTCCCTTTTGATGGTTCGCTTTGAATATCCAAAATCCCACCATGAATCTGGACCAACCGTTTTGTTATAGCCAATCCTAATCCTGAGCCCTGTTGTTCATAAATCTTGCGCTCAAATTGCATATAAGCCCCAATTTGTGCAATCTGTTCAGGAGTCATACCTCTGCCAAAATCGCGTACAGAAAGACAAAAGCGTTTAGGCTTTGTATTCGAACTAATAATAACCGGTGTCCCTGCACTCGAAAATTTAAAAGCATTATCCAAAAGTTCTTTTAAAATCTTGATCAGGTATTCATCTGAGATTCTGGCGCCTGAAGATGTTAATTCAAGCCTAAGGTCCGTTGTTCTGTTTACCTGATCTGCAACTTGCCTGGCGGTGACCTCAATAAGCTCTTTTGTTTCATTAATATAGCTCTTGTTTATAGCAGCTTCTTTTGCCGGATCAGCCATTATCATTTCAATCTGCGCATAAATAAGAAAGTTTTCAATGAGACGATGTAGCCGCTTTGCTGATTGGAGAATTGCTTTGCCAATTTCGGATATTTCTACAGGTTTAAGGCTAGGCGCTTCGTTTGTAATTATTTCAGCAAACCCGACAATACCGCTTAAGGGAGTAAACAACTCATGAGGGAGTGCCATGCTTATACTTGATCGCAAATCTGCCAGTTTTTTCTCCGCCATTGCCTTTAGAGCTTCCTGTTTTTTCAAACGAGCTTCTACTGCAGCAAGCAATGCTGAAACTGTAAAAGGCTTTGCCAGGTAATCATCAGCTCCTAGTTCCATTCCATGACGCATGCCTGAAGTATGCGGCTGACCAGTCATTATAATGAACGGTACAGCGGCTGTCACGGGGTCCTGTCTCAGGGCAGCCAGGGTCCGATACCCATCCATTTTATCCATGTTAATGTCGGACAAAATAAGGTCTGGCAGATGTTTTTTAGCCAGAGTTACACCGACTTCTCCATTTTCTGCTTCAATGGTTTCATAGCCCTTTTCTTGAAGGGCCATCACTACGACTTGCCTCAATGGTTCTTCATCGTCTATGACAAGAATTTTATACATTTCAAACTTAACTAATATTGACGTTTACATAATTTGACCTTTTTAGCAATGAATATTTTAATTTCGCAGATGGCGCTTTCTGGAAAGTTCCATAAATTCATGCCGCAACTGGATAATTTCAGCCTGAATAACTTCAGGATTCTCAGCAGCTGCTATTTTTAATGCTTCTTTTGCCTTTGCACATGCATGCTCAATTTGATCGATTTCGACAGAGTCTATAGCCAAAGCCGCGACTATCCTGACAAAGGACGGGCGTACCTGTACGTAACCTTCTGCAATAGCAAACTCGCGAACGCTATTCCCGATAAAAGTCCTCAAATGCCCGGGGGCTAATGTAGTAAGCAATGGTACATGCCCAGGCAAAATGCCAAGTTCACCCTGACTCGAAGTAAACTCCACTTTCCAGGCATAGGCGCTAAGAATCAAGCCTTCGGGTGTCACTAGCTCAATTTTAAAAGTATCATTATTCATTCGACTTATAGCACATATCGATCATCAACATGGTCCAGGGATAACATATGAAGAGCGGTTTTGAAATCATCTGGTAATTCTGCTTTGAATTCCATCCATTGCGTTGTCCGTGGATGAAAAAAACCAAGTATGTAAGCATGCAGCATTTGTCTGTCCGCATTATAGCCAGTAGTCTTAAAGACCTTTTCGGTTTGTCTTGCCCCGTAGACAGAATCTCCTAGCACAGGAAATCCTATGTGATGAAAATGCACTCTTATCTGGTGTGTCCTGCCGGTATATAATCGTAAATCAACAAAAGTTACAAATTCAGTGCTTGTAATCACAGTATAACCAGTGCGAGCCGTTCTGCCTGATACTTTCACAACTGCCATTTTTTTCCTGTGAACAGGATGCCGCCCTATAGGAAGGTTAATTTCACCAGTTTTTTGGGATAACTGTCCACAGACAATAGCCAAATAAGACTTTTTTACGTTCCTGGATGCAAACTGGCGCATTAAACTCTGATGTGCAATATCATTCTTGGCGGCCACCAAACATCCACTTGTTTCCTTATCCAGCCTGTGTACTATTCCTGGTCGCATTACACCAGAAATCCCGCTAAGTTTTCCTTCACAGTGATGTAATAAAGCATTCACAATTGTATGATTAATATTACCGGCACCCGGATGAACAACGACGCCTGACGGTTTATTTATTACAACAATATCTTCATCTTCATAAATGATATTCAAAGGAATAGCTTCAGGTTTTACATCTGTACTAGTTGGCTCAGGTATTTCGATTAAAATCAGATCCCCGGCAATTGGTTGATATGATGGCTTAATTGTGCGCCCGTTAACAGAAACCTTTGCTGAATCAATTAATTTTTTAAAATATGTGCGAGATAATTCCGGATGCCGTAAATGCAGAAACGAGTCCAACCTTAAACCAGGTATGGTCTTATCCACATAAATTTTTTCAATTACTCCGGTTACTGCAGCCATCTGAGTCAAATTATTGGGTCTATTGTGAATTCGGTTTAATCCCGAGCTTTAAAGAATTGTATATTATTATTCCACTCACTAGTGCCACTAAGCTAGCCAATTGTCCAGGAGTAATTAATCCACCGAAATATAGTTTTTCGTAATCCCCTCTAAAACATTCAATTAAAGAACGCCCAATACCATAAAGAATTAAATACACCGAAAATATCTGCCCCTTAAACCTTCTGTTTTTGAATAACAGCTGCAATCCAAAAAAAATAAGTAAATTAAACCCGGCCTCATAAAGCTGGGTAGGATGCACTCCGACGCCACAGGTTGGATGATCCTCAGGAAAATGGACTGCCCAGGGTAAAGTTGTCTGTTTGCCAAAACAACATCCATTTAAAAAGCAACCTATTCTACCAAAGAAATGACCCAGCGGAATACTCGGAGCAAGTACATCCGCCATGTTCCAAACATTAATCTTTTTTATTTTACAGTAAAATACAGTACTAACAATGGCGCCCAGAAGCCCGCCAAAAAAGACCAAGCCGCCATGATGAATCATGAAAATTTCCCATAAAGGCTTACCAGCAAATTCATTCCAATATGAAACTACATAAAGCAGACGAGCACCAACTATGGCGCCCAGTAAGAGCCATGTACCCAGATCAACCACCCTGGACGGATCAATGTCGGTTTTTAATGCGCGTCGGCTAGCATTCCAAATTCCAACCATGAACCCTATACAGACCATTATGCCATACCAGTAAATAGTCCAGCCACCTATAGTGAATGCCACTCTATTCATAAGAACAGCAAGTTAGCCAAGTTTGGTAAATTTTACAAGCTAAGCCACACATTTAACATAAGCAACTGACTTCGAACAAAATTATTAAAAAAGACTTTTCATTATTATTATGAAGTTTATGCTCCAAGCAAGTTGATGATATGAGAAGGACAAAAATTATTGCAACGATTGGCCCGGCAACAGACTCAAAAGAAATGATAGAAAAACTAATAATTGCCGGAATGAACATCGCCCGGTTAAACATGTCGCATGCCGATCATGATTGGTTACGCAGGGTTGTAAAAGATATCCGCGAGACCTCCAAAAAATTGGATAAAATAGTTGGTATAATGCTCGATACTCAAGGGCCCGCCATACGAACCGGTGACCTTAAAAGCCCGTTAAATCTCAAGCCCGGAGAAAAATTTGTCCTCACAGTCAGAGGCGAAAGATGCGAAGAAGTTCACTCCGTAGACGTCAATTACGATAACTTCGTAAATGATATAAACGTTGGAGACATAGTTCTAATAGATAATGGGACTATCCAGATGAAAGTATTGGCAAAGCATAAAAATAAGATCGAATGTGTCGTACTTACCCCGGGCAAACTAGAAAGCCGAAGACACATTAATCTTCCCGGCGTCAAAGTCAGTCTACCAGCTCTTACTGCCAAAGATCTGGCCGATATTGCAGTAGGCCTTGAGTTGGGTGTTGATTTTATTGCACTATCATTTGTCAGAGAAGCTAAAGATGTTCAACAACTTCGTGCTGTCATCGAGCGCGCTCCTGTTAAACCATTGGTGATTTCCAAGATCGAAGATCAACAAGCAGTTAAAAACATCGAAGAAATTATCAGCGAATCCGATGGTGTCATGATTGCTCGTGGCGATCTCGGAATCGAATGTCCTTTTGAAGAGCTACCAATTATTCAACGCAACATCATTTCTTTTTGTATGAAGCTTGAACGACCAGTGATTGTAGCTACACACATGTTAGAAAGTATGATCGAAAAACCAATGCCCACACGCGCAGAAATCACTGACGTTGCTAATGCTGTCTTTGAACAAGCCGACGCTATCATGCTAAGCGGTGAAACAAGCGTAGGAAAATATCCAATCAAATGCATAGAAATCTGTGATCGAATCGCTACCAAAATTGAGCAAGAAGGTGAATCTAATTTAGTCTTCGATCACCAATTTAGCAGTCCCAGGCAAAAACTTGTCCAAAGCGCTGTCGTCATGGCAAATCAGTTGAAAGCCGAAGCCCTGGTTGTATTTACTATCCGCGGCAACATGGCAAGACACGCTTCCTGGCTAAGACCTAAAAATTCTCCTATCTATGCGGTATGTGAAGACGAGACCGTTGCTAGAGCCCTTACATTGAACTGGGGGGTAATTCCAATAATTGTGCCTTTTGATCATGAAGTCCCAGAAAAAACAATCGATCGGGCCTTAGACATTCTTTTGGAAAAAGGTTTACTGCATAAAGGAAACATGGCCGTAGTCACTAGCTCGCTCACTTCTTGTGACTCCATAGTAGATGGCATTCAAATGCGGATGCTCGCTTGAAAACTCTACCAAGGTGAATATATTTAGATAGCTATGCCAATTTACGAATTTATTTGTAAAGAATGTGGCAAACAAAGCGAGGTCCTGGTAAAGACAACAGATTACTCGCATGTGGTTTGCCCAAAATGCGGATCCAAAAAAGTGGAGAAATTAATCTCTGCCTTTTCTACCAATAATTCATCAGAAACAGGTCAAACATCATGTCCTGGTGGATCTTGTTCCTTGCCGTCTAGCTCGTCTTGTAGTTGTTGCTGCGGTGGCAACTAATATCCCAGCACAATTCAGTGCTTATAGATTTTGGTAGATTTATCATCGGGCAACAGAGATTTTGCATGCAAAAATTTTAAATTTGCATCAATAGAGTTTTTACTCCGCCTGGTGGAAGCCATTATTTCTGCTATCTCTGCCGAAGTTGAGACTTTAACATCCGAAACTCTTCAGGAATCAGGCATCTTTTTTATCAGGCTGTTGATTTTTTACCTAAATATTTACTTTTTTGCCGTACAGTTTTCTTTCCCGGGTCATAACACGGCGTAATTTCATAAAAATACTCTATTCCGTTGATAATTTCTGGTCTCATAAAAGTTTTCATAATAACGCCTATTTAGGCGCAATAAGAAGAAATTCAAATTTAATCCAGGCGTTTTGAATACAAAAATTTACAGCAATTATTTATAGAAAAATGTGCCTAAAAGATGAAAAGTTTAGGTTAATATTAACTCAGGGTCAGCTTCAATCAATGTGTGAACCAACCAATCTGGAGAATGGGCTTTAAGTTCATCAAACTCTGCTCCTCCGGAGGCCACTGCGAGGGCTTTTGCGCCAATTGCCCTTGCACATGCAATATCATGCGGCGTATCTCCAACTACGATTATATCTGATCCATTCAATTGTTTATTAAGGTATCGGCTTCCACGTTCCTGAGCTATCTTAGCCAAAGTGTTCCTGTCTTCATGATCGTCACCAAAAGCTCCTACAACAAATTCATCCCACAATTGAAAATGCCGCAGTTTGATTTCTGCGCCCAATCTAATATTTCCAGTTAGTATTCCTATAACGACTGGCACGTCAGCTGCCCTGAGCCCGTTAATAAAATTCCATACACCTTTAAGGATTTCCCCGTTACTTCTTTTCAATAAATAATCGAGCCAAAATACATATGTATCGAAAAACCTTTGAAAATTACCAATGCTCTGATCAATTCCATAAATCCTGAAGAATTCGCGGACTATGGATGGGTCTGTACGCCCGGAAAATTTAACCCTACTAGTATCCACCTTTATATTAAACTCGGTTTCAAAAGTTTTGCCGAAAGCCATTACTCCCGCTCCTCTGGACCGGATCAACGTACCATCAACATCGAATAATACTAACTTAGCCACTTTTAGACCTGTAGTTACAAAAATTCTAATTTAGCAGTTAACCTACCCATTAAGAAAACCCAAAACTTTTTAATCGATTTTTCCGTCACCTGCAAGTTGAATATCACAAGCAAATAATTTTTATAAGACTCCGCGATTTTAAGAAATTTAGATAGCCTCCATTTTATAATCTTAATGAGATTCGCAAACAAAAGTTAAAGACCTATTCTTTCTGATCAAAATCAAGCAAATAACATTTTGTTGTTTCGTGATCCGGCCCTAGTTGACCAATTAATTTAACAATTTTGACAAAAACAACTCGTTAATATAGCGTGGGCAGGTATGAAAATTCTGAAATATTCAGACAAAACCTTTGATCAGCAGATCAACTCCTTAACAACCAAGTCAACCTTGTTTGATCTCAACATAGAAAACCAGGTGCGTAAGATAATTAATTTAGTCAAACTTAAAGGTGATAAAGCGTTATTGGCATTGGGTAAAAAATTTGATCACGTTAAGTTAACCCCGGATAATTTAAAGCTGACCAAGGCCGAGCTGCTCACCGCTGCAATTAGTGTAGATGACCCGTTAAGAAATGCTATAGCTGATGCCAAAAAAAATATTGAGCTCTTTTGTAGAAAATCCATAAGAAAAAACTGGTCTACCAAAAACCGACATGGGGCAGAAATTGGTGAAAAATTCGATCCGATTGAACGTGTTGGGATATATGTCCCCGGAGGGAAAGCACCATTAATATCCACAGTATTAATGACAGTTACACTTGCTAAAACGGCCGGGTGTAAAGAGATTGTTGTTTGCACTCCTTGTGCAAAGGATGGCATGATAAACCCGTCTCTATTATATGCTGCTGTAGAAGCCGGTGCTACTGAAGTTTACCGCATTGGTGGCGCTCAAGCCATTGCAGCAATGGCTCTTGGGACTGAATCAATTAGAAAGGTTCATAAAATCTTTGGCCCTGGTAATGCGTACGTGGTAATGGCTAAAAGATTATTATTCGGCTATGTCGGAATCGATCTCTTACCGGGCCCTAGTGAAGTACTTATCATTGCGGATGACACTGCGAATCCTGAGTTTATCGCAGCTGATATGTTAGCCCAGGCCGAACACGGTTCTGGTCATGAACAAATCTGGATGATAACTACATCACAGAAATTAATCCAACAAGTAGTTAAAGCAATTACTCAACTAAAATCTAAATCAAGCAGGAAAGACTACATCACCCAAGTTCTAGACCGACAGACTGCTATAATCTTAGTTTCCTCTATTGAGCAAGCAATAGAGATAACAAATCAACTCGCGCCAGAACATTGTGAAATTATGACAACTGACTCAAGTTCAATAAGTAAAGAACTTACAAAGTGCGGAGCCATTTTTCTTGGACCGTTTACACCTACAGCAGTTGGTGACTATGTAGCAGGTCCAAGTCACGTGCTACCGACCGGTGGTGCTGGCGCAGCATTTGGAGGACTATCAATAGACCAATTCTTCAGGCGTACCAGTGTAATTCAATACTCAAAAGAATCCTTGAAGAAAGCATTTACAAGCCTTGAAACTTTGGCTATGAAAGAAGGTCTGACATCTCATGCGGATTCCGTCAGGATCAGGCTAAAAAATTAAATCTATCAGAAAATGAAATACGTTCGCCCAATCATCCAGGACCTAAAAGCATATATACCCGGAGAACAGCCGAAAATCGCTGGTCTGGTAAAACTCAATACCAACGAGAATCCTTACCCACCAGCGCCTGCCGTTCTCGAAGCAGTCAGATCTGCAGTCGATGCCAGGCTAAGATTATATCCTAATCCAACAGCAGATCGTCTGCGTGAAAAGCTCGCAGATCTTCACAAGTGTCAGCCTGAAAACATAATCGTTGGCAATGGGTCTGATGAGATTTTAGCCTTAGCAGTCAGGGCCTTTGTGGAACCTAAATCAGCTTGCACAGAACAAACCCAAAACAAATGTCTGGTCCAGTTTTTCGATCCGTCTTACTCATTGTATCCGGTACTTGCTGCAATTCATGGTGCACTACCAAATCCAGTACCATTACGGTCAGATTTTTCATTGCCTGATATAGACGAGCTTATGAATTCAAGCAATTGGCGGTTCGATGCAGCTTTAACTTTAATCACTACACCAAATGCACCAAGCGGAAAAGGATACTCCACCCGCGATCTGGAAATGCTCTGTAAAGCGCAAAATGGTGTCGTATTACTCGACGAAGCATATGTCGACTTTGCAGAGGAGAATGCAATGGCCTTAGCCCTAAAATTAGAAAATACACTTGTAGCAAGGACATTTTCAAAAGCATACTCGCTCTGTTTCCAGCGCATAGGCTATTGCGTGGGACCGGCTTATCTAATTGAAGCATTAATGAAGATCAAAGATAGCTACAACGTCAACGGCCTGGGCCAAATAGCCGCATTCGCAACATTAGAAAACGTAGAATATTACAAAAACAACTTTTGCAAAATAATTACTACACGCACAACCCTCACTAATGAGCTTCGTCTATTAGGATTCGAAGTCTACCCAAGCTCGACCAATTTTATCTTAACTAAACCACCAAAAACACACGCTGAAAACTGGCTCAAGTTACTCCGCGAAAACAATATTCTTGTCAGATGGTTTCCATATCCACGCGTCAAAGACTATCTAAGGATTACAATAGGTTCAGATGACGAGATCAATAAACTAATAATTGCCATACGCAAAATATTAAACAATCTTTGATTCCAGACCCTGTTACAAAATCAACATTGCATCGCCGTAGCTAAAAAACCTGTATTTTCTTTCAATCGCCTCTGCATAAGCTGCTAATAGCATATCGCGTCCTGAACAAGAACCCGGGGCACAAAAAGCGCTAACCAACATCAACAAAGTAGACTTAGGTAGATGAAAGTTCGTAATAAGCACATCCGTAACCTTAAATTCCCAGGGCGGCCTGATGAAAAGATTCGTTCGGCCAGAATATGCTGTTAATTTTCCATCATTGAGCCGAGCTACAGTTTCTAAGACACGAACAGATGTAGTCCCAACACAAAAAATTCGTTTTCCTAAAACCTTTGCCTCATTGATCACATTTACAGTAGCTGAATCCAATGAAAATCTTTCTTCGTGCATCACATGCTTACAGATATCCTCTGTTTTAACCGGTGCAAAAGTCCCAGCTCCCACATGAAGAGTAATGAAAACAATTTTGACTCCTTTATCTCTCAACTTATTTAGTAATTCCTCTGTAAAATGCAGGCCGGCTGTAGGTGCAGCAACAGAGCCAGGAGGCCCTGCAAAAACTGTTTGATACCGATTCTTATCTTCATCCAAATTATCTGTTAAAGTCCTAACAATATATGGTGGTAATGGGACCTTACCAATGGACTCCAATATGGTTTTTATATCTTCATTGCTATTAAATCTTACAATGAAGTGTCCATCCGTTGTCTTGGACTCGACTTTGCATGATAACTTGGGTTCATCTGTAACTGGATCAACAATTACAATTTCTTTATTTTCATGCATTCGCTTGCCTGGCCCGAGCAATACCTCCCATCTATTTATCGTAAGCTCTTCCAATAGAAAAACTTCGATATCCGCCCCAGATTCCTTTCTTTTGCCCTTGAGCCGTGCGGGAATTACTTTTGAATTATTCAATACCAAAACATCGCCCGGATTAAAATACGCTATAATGTCCTTAAAAATTCTGTGCTCAATCCAACCATTATCCCTATGTAAGACCATCAAGCGTGAACTGTCTCTTGGCGAGACTGGATGTTGAGCGATCAGTTCGGGCGGTAACTTATAATCAAAATCTGACGTTTTCATTACTGTTGTCACATTCCAGGTTTTTAACGATACCGTCAAGAAAACCAATAACTAATATTTCTTCTTGAACATATATGCCGAATAGTTCATGGTTAGACTCGGCAGGAAAATTTGTTTTGAATACTTGCCAAAACTTAAAGTTGCTATTAAATTTTTGGTCCTTAGTAAAAAAATTAATTTGCTGGACAAAAACAAAGTCCATCTAACAATTAAAAAACTGGAGTATGGTACGGATAAGATTAAAACGGACGGGTGCAAAAAATGACCCTCAATATCGAATCGTCGTAGCCGATAATAGGTGCAGGCGTGATGGTAGATTTATTGAAGAAGTTGGGCATTATCATCCTCAACTCAAGGATAAAGATAAAGAGTTTCAAATTAATCTTGATCGAGTTGATTATTGGCTTAAGCAGGGCGCTAAACCGTCAGAGACAGTGGCAAGCATTATACGCAGAGCAAGAAAAGCTGTTAAAGTTTAACCTTTAAAAAGCCATCTATATGCAAGAGTTCCTTGAATATGTTATAAAGGGCCTGGTTGATCGTCCCCAGGAAGTTAAAATCACATCCGTCGAACGCAACGGTGTAACAGTATACCAGATCCGTGTAGACCCTAGAGACGTGGCTAAAATCATTGGCCGCGAGGGTAATACCATAAATGCAGTCCGTGCATTGCTATTAGCTGGAAGCGCTAAACAAGGTAAACGTTGTATGGCCGAAGTCATTGAAGACCGTGGAACAACCCCGGTCGCTACACAAACTCCGGCCACAGGTACCCAAGCATAAAAGTTTAGCCGATTTTCCCTGGGGCTAATTTGGATGGGGCAAACCGTTTTAGTCGGGTTGTTTAACCTGCGGGATGGGTGTTTATGAAGATCGACGTCCTAACATTATTCCCTGGGATGTTTAATGGGCCAATGGATGAAAGTATCATTAAACGCGCTAAACAAAAGGGTATCTTAAATCTTTGCATTCATAACTTACGTGATTATACACACGATAAACATAAAACAGTAGACGATAAACCATATGGTGGCGGACCGGGCATGTTATTAAAACCCGAGCCGCTATTTGAGGCACTTGAAGCTATAACAACCGATAACTCTTTCATTATACTCATGACGCCTGCAGGGAAATTATTTAATCAGGAAATAGCTAAGGAATTGGCTAAAAAGGATAATCTTGTTATCATCTGTGGCAGTTATGAAGGAATAGATGAACGAGTTCGTGATTATTGGGTTGACGAGGAACTTTCTATAGGCGATTACATCTTAACTAATGGCGCTTTGCCGGCAATGGTTGTGATTGATGCTATAACCCGGCTATTGCCAGGCGTGCTTGGACATGAAGAAAGTTGCCTCCAGGAATCGTTTAGCAACGGGCTCCTGGAGTATCCACAGTACACCAGACCGGAAGTATTTCGGGGAATGAAAGTCCCTGATATACTCCTGTCAGGCAATCATGCAGCCATAGCTAAATGGCGGGAAGAACAGGCCCGAATCCGCACCGCCCAACGTCGGCCAGACCTGTTGGAGCGTTTAAAAAGGGCCAACAAAATAACTGAATAAGCTAAACATGATGTTATATGAACCAAAAACTTTTAGATAAAATCGAATCGGAATATTATAGAAAAAATCCTTTAGTATTCAACGTTGGGGATACTGTAAGAGTTCATACCAAGGTAACCGAAGGCGACAAAGAAAGAATCCAGGTCTTTACTGGTGTGGTTATTGGCAGACGTGGCCACGGCCTTAACGAAACCTTCACCGTCAGAAGAATCAGCTACGGCGAAGGCGTTGAAAGAGTCTTCCCAGTCCACTCACCAAAAATAGAAAAAATCGAAATCGAACGACATGGTCAAGTACGGCGTGCTAAACTTACTTACCTCAGAAAACGTCTCGGTAAAGGCGCTACCCTGGTAAAAGAACGTGAAGAAAAATCAGAAACAGAAAACAATAATGCTAAGTCAAAATCCTAAAACCCAGATCAATATTTTTTACTCTGGTTATTACATTTAAATCTTTAGCGGCCCCTTATATTTAAAAAAACGTCAGGGTCTGCATCAGTTTCAGGATGCAGACCCTGGCTTATTTTGGAAAATCTCTTAAAAAGTTTACTTTGATACTTAGACTCCCAACAAACTAATCCGATATTTTTTAAACATACCGATTACACCATAAATTTTAATACCAGAGTAATCCACATTTAATCCCGGAGAAATTTCATCTTTTCACAATTAAAGATCATGGCTAAAAATAGCCAGTAATGATTGAGGACATTACATCTGAAACAGCTATATGCGCTGTATTTGGTTTTCCTGTTAAACATAGCGCGTCACCAATATTTCAAAATGCAGGAATAAAAGCACTTGGTCTTAATTGGCGTTATCTAGCTTTCGAGGTCAGGCCAGAAGAATTATCGGCCGCACTTCTTGGCGCGAGGGCTATGCGCTTTATTGGAATCAATCTCACCCTGCCCCATAAACAGCTAGCTCTAAAATTAATGGACGTGCTCGACGAATCAGCCGTCAAATGGGGTGCAGTAAATACCATCAGATTTGAAGGCTTACACCATAACCAGTGGATACCATTGGGCCAAGCCTCTGGCAACTCATTCGAAAAAGTCAGGCTGGTAGGATTTAACACAGATGCCGATGCTATCGTTTCAGCTATTCAAGAAGACTTCAATATCTCGGTCCAGGGAAAGAGGATCCTTATCTTAGGAGCAGGAGGAGCAGGAAGAACAGCTGCACTAAAATTAGCTGAATCTAATGTTGACTCTTTGTGGCTGGTTAACAGGACAGAATCTAAAGCTGTAGAACTAGCCCAGGAAATCTGCCAGAAATATAAATCGGTTAAGGTATGTGTCGGGTATCCAACTTCAGACATTGACCTGACCATAAATGCCACTTCATCAGGATTGAAACCAGAAGACCCTCTGCCGTTGGACCTTGCAAAGTTTTCTTTACGCCAAACAAAATACGCCTTTGATATGATTTATAAACCTCAAGCAACAAAGTTTTTAATTTACGCTAAAGAATCAGGCTGCATCACTGCTAATGGCACTACGATGCTCTTACACCAGGGTGCAAAAGCTCTTGAGCTATGGAGCAACTTAAAGCCACCCGTAAATTTAATGCGCTCTGAACTTATCCATTACTTACAAACCAACAAATAACTACAAATTAACAGATGAATAATGATGTTATTACCAGTTTCAAAATAATGCCCTTCCATTTTTGGTCTGCAGTTTTCTTTCTGTTTGGATCAATTGTTGGAAGTTTTTTAAATGTATGCATTCATAGACTTCCAAGGTCTGAAAGTCTGTTCTGGCCACCATCGCATTGTCCAAAATGCGGAACCCACATACCATGGTATTATAACATTCCAATCTTCAGCTGGATTTCCCTCAAGGGCAGGTGCGGCTTTTGCCATGAACCGATTAGCCCGCGGTACGTGATAGTGGAAGCAATTACCGCTTTCGCTTTCCTGGCCTGCTGGCTCAGATTCGGTAAAGAATCATGGGTACTGGCACTAATTTTTTCAGGCCTCATTTCTATGTTCATTGTAGCATCGTTTATCGATTTCGAACATATGATCATCCCTGATGAGTTAACTATCGGCGGGATAATCACTGGCTTTCTTGTATCGCTGGCATTTCCAGAGTTACATCATACACAATACAGGCCATTGGCTTTGCAAACAAGTGCAATAGGGATACTCGTAGGATTAGGATCTATTTTTGCAATGCTCAAATTTGGGAAATTACTGTTTGGAAGACAAAGAATAGTCCCTGAGCCGGGTGAAAAAGTAATCTTTGGTGAAAACTCAGTAATGGTCGGCGATAAATCATTCCCTTATGAAGAAATTTTCTTCAGAACAACTGATATCATTAATATCCAGGCTCTAACGGTAAAAGTCGGTGAGCAAACCTGGGAAAATGTAAAAGTTCAGGTTTCTCCAGAAAAAATTACCATTGGTGACAAAGAGTTTAATCCTGAATCAATAAACTCAATGGAGATTACTACAAGTGAAATTATTATACCCAGAGAAGCGATGGGGTTAGGCGATGTTAAATTTATGGGCGCTATAGGCGCTTACCTGGGATGGAAAGCTGTCCTGTTTAGCCTAATGCTAAGTTCGTTTATCGGCGCTATTACTGGTTTAACTCTTATTATTCTAAAGAAAAAAGAGTGGTCCAGCAGAATCCCATACGGACCTTACATTGCTACAGCAGCTGTTGTCTGGATCTTTGCTGGACAAAGAATTTTAGATTATTTGTTCAGGGGTATCTAATACTGGATTTTTTGGAGTTTTGTCTCGCTAAATTTAAAATTTGTGGATCTGCTTTAAACAGCTGATACGGTCGATTGGAAGTCTTGGTCAACCTTCATTCGAAAGTCATGATTCAGAAAAAAGAATACACTCATTTAATTAAACTTGCCTTAATCCATCAAAACCTATAAGAAGCATCTCGTTCATAAAATGAGCTCTAATGTCATAGTCATAATTCCTACATACAATGAGCGTGATAATATCATACCACTTATTGATGCCCTGCTATCCATTCCAGTTCCTGTAGATATACTGATCGTCGATGATAATTCACCCGATGGCACAGGTCTGATAGCCGAACAGATATCTCAAAAACACCCTCAAGTATTTGTGCTCCATAGACAAAAGAAAGATGGACTTGGTAAAGCCTATCGCGCCGGCTTCGCGTGGGCACTCCAAAAAGATTATGAATTTATATTTCAAATGGATGGCGACTTCTCTCATAACCCGGCTGACATCCCCAAATTCCTCACGGCTGCTAAAGACGCTGACCTTGTCATAGGTTCAAGATATATAAATGGAATCCGCGTGATCAACTGGCCATTGAAAAGATTAATTATTAGCATGCTTGCAGCTAAATATGTAAGAATGGTAACAGGAATGCCTTTCACTGACCCAACCGGCGGCTACAAATGCTTCAGACGTGGTGCATTAAAAATCATTGACCTGGATTGTATAAATTCCAACGGCTATAGCTTCCAGATTGAAATCACTCATAAAATATGGCGGGCAGGATTAAGAGTGGTCGAGGTGCCAATAGTTTTCACCGACCGCTTCCAGGGTACATCTAAATTCTCTGGACCGATTGTCTGGGAAGCTATATGGATGGTCTGGAGATTACTCTTCCAAAATAAAATCCGCAGAAAACCATTCCTTCAGGAAAATCAAAAATTCTGATTCTATAACCTTCGATCGCCCAGATTTTTCCAAAAAACTTCACACCAAAAAATTTCTTTAGTAGTACGGCAGTATAGCTGAAGCAATAGAGGTACAACAAAAATATGGTCCCGGTCCATGCTTATAAATATACTAATATTTATAAAAAGTGAATGGCACTAAAATGACACAAATAAGTCCTCAATCAAATTTGTTTTTTATTCTTGATGTATAATAAACTGCTCTCTGAGCTGAGGTCATTTTTTCAAAATCCGGGGAGCCATCGGGCTTAACAGGCCATGGTTGAGATTGATCAGCCCCATCATTTTTGACATGCTCTTTATTTTTGTTACGTGTAACATTTAAAACATTTTTAGGCCTTGCAGAAGCTTTAATAAAATCGGCCTTTAGCGTTGGGTCGGTTAATTCCAGATCTTTTTCTAAAGGTAATCTTGGTTTTATACCGGACTTTTCCAATATCGCATGGTATGCCTTGACAGCCTCTATTGGTAAAATTCTACCTTCTACAATAAGTCTTAATAATTCAATAAAAGCCAATTGATGTTCAGCATGATTTATTTTACGACCATACAATGCTACGCGTGCCCCATATTTTTGAGCATCGTAAATAAGTTTAAATGCATCATGAGTTGTGCCGGCGCTACCACCCAAAATACCTACGATCAGATTTGGATCGTATTGAACCAGCTCTTCCAGGAACCTGGGGCCATGATATACAATCTTGAGAAACAAAGGCCGCCCGGCTTCAGCCACCCCTGCTAAACTTCTAACGATGTTATCATTAATAAATTCACCTAATTTCTCATTTGGAACTCCAGAGGGAACATTTGGATCAAAAACCTCAAGGAAATATTTGAATCTTTTCCTTTCTGCTTCCTCACGAAATTCTTTGAATGCGAGTAAGGTCTGACGATCCCGATCCAGGTCATTCAGAAAAGTTATTGAATATAACCCTAAATTTGCTCCGGGAAATTCATCTTTAGACCAGTCACATTCGATCTTGCCACACTGAATATGCCCGATTGATGCTGATCGGAACGGTTGAGCTGGCTGTTTTAAATATGATCCGTGTCTGACTGCCCAGATATCAGTTGCATCATTTGCTCTGGCAGCAGGAGTTACTGTTGAATCTTTGAATAATCCTTCCTTGATCGTTAACTGTTCATTCACGCTCGCAGACATCAACATTATGTCTACAATGCCCTGCTTAACTATTTCACGGATAATGTCCAAAAATTCCGGGATATTCCTATAACCAAATTCATTTCTGGTCCAAACCTCTGGAGAGAATTGAGCTGGTCTAGCCCCTGAGCTAGACAGAAAATACCGTGGTCCGGGAGCACGAATCCCGTATGCCATGTCTGCATCCTTAGCATCAGCAATGATAAAAACTTTTGCATTTTTATCAACTTTTAGCCTGGCTAATTTTTCGTCTAAAGACTTTGTCGGCATCTTAAATCCAAAATTTAACGGTCTAACATCCACGTCTAAGTATATAGAAAAAGGTTATCGGACTTCCAGATAATCCTTATCTGGTAATTTCGGGAATTTCTTATGAGGTTCACGTTGATACCAATAAGCAACTGATGCTATATCATCCTGTAAAGGCAAGTATCGGCCATCGCCGCGCCAGCCCAAAGCCTGAATTGTGACCTTAAGGTTTTTCTCAAACCGAATCGGATCAGGTATGTGCCACCTATACAATCCAAAACGTTGTTGTGAATTATAAAGTCCATCTGGCCTAATTACCTGAGCAAGTCCTGTATACGGCGTATTAAATTCCTGATATTTCCCTTTGTTATCAAAATTATATGAACCGCAAAAATAATCCTCAGTACCAGTTCCACAGATTGTCGGAAAATCTTTATCATCATCTATATAAAATTTTATCTCACCTTCACCCCACCAACCATTATTATGCACCCCCCAAGCCAGGTAAGTCCCTACATAGTGTCCCCAACCCTCAACACCATCAAGGATCGTGTAAACACTCTTATACGGTAACGGATTTACCCTCCTGAATTGCGCGTGAAAATATGCAGCGTCATCTGGTACATCCGTCAATGCATAATTAATTTGATAATATAAAACCATATCCTTATCATCAATATTCTCCATGGTAATTCTCGCCTTTTTCTTGAAAGGCATTGGCCAATAGCAATTAAATGCACTTCCGGGATTCACACAAACTGCAAGTGAGCTTACCTGAGCATATTGTCCCCAGCCACAAGCAAAAAAATCACCCACGGGCGCCTCCACGGATGGCTCGGATTCGTCATCCCAGTAAAACCGTATAATCGAAAAACGCCAATGTCCCGTGGGTGACATCCAGATGCTCTGAATTACTCCTGGCCCCTGAATCTCAGCCAGAGTAAACGTGGATTTGGCCCTGATAACAACAGACGGCGAGACCTTCCAGCCTTGTCCAAGATCTCTGGCTGCACCGGCTCCAGTGCCATTAGTAGCCATTCCGCCCTTACCCTTTTCACCTGTAAAGTTTTCGGGACTTATCGAACGTGATTTAGCCTTAGAAAGTTTATATAAATTGCCTAAGTGCAAATCTAGTCCACTAAAATCCTGGGATACAACCAGAACAGACATGGTTAATGCGGCTAACACGCTAACCAGTAATAAACTTAAAACATTAATTCTCATAAGGCATTCACCACATATTTATGTTTTGTAGCCAGAAAGTCAACTTTAAACTATCATGTTCATCTAACTTTTTGACGACTGCTTATACAAATATTCAAACGAATTCTATGTCCTGGACTTTGAAGGCCCGGTCGGATTGTTACAAGACAGGCGCTAAATCCATAGTCTAGATAACAAAGATGTCATAAAACTTATGAACTCAGGCTTTTTAGTCAGCTAATTGGTACTGGCAGAAACCAAATTAAAAACAATAAAAAATGCATCTAAAAATTTATTGGTTTGTTCTTATAAAAAGCCCTGACAGAATCCAATAGTGCGCCAAATCTAATTCCTCTAGTGCTTGGCCTTAATTCAGCAAACTGGAATAACTTTATGAAGCTAAAATAAATAACTACTCCAAAAATTATGATATCAGCCTTATTTTTGGGTAAGCCAACAATAAGTTCTCTATCTTTCAAAGACTTTGTCCATAACTGTTCCAACATAGCAAGTAGTTCAGGAGTACTAATAATCGTGGAATCGATAAGCTGCCTATCAAACTTTTTCAATCCGTTTTTAACGCTTGCTAAAACTGATGCAGTACCCCCAGCCCCAAAAAGAACCGATTGCGATCTGAACCTGTTGATCCAGGCTTTGATGTTTAAATCAATAGATGTATCTAAAATGCTCGAAACTATTCCGATGCATTCATTCATGGTGGCCAATCCTGGAGGTTCATCTTGATGCATACGCGGGAAAGAATGCATCAAGCGAACTGCTCCGAGATCAAGACTCTGAAAAATGGGCCTGGTCCCTGCTAAACCTACAGAGAGTTGTGTGCTACCGCCACCAACATCGAGGACAATTATAGGAATGCGAGGCTTTAAATTTTGAGTAATTCCATCGAATGCCCAGATGGCCTCCTGTTCTTCTGAGATAATTTCTAAATCTAAGCCTGTCTCTGTTTTAACCAGCTGTTGCAATTCCGACGAATTACTTGCGTCTCTTGCAGCACTGGTAGCAAATATTCTAATGAACTGACTGGACAGTTTTCTCGCCTTATGGACAAGTTGATTTATCGCCTCACACGTAGAAGCAATAGAATCAGGCATCAGTTTACCATATGAATATAAACTTGATCCTAATCTTGTTTGATAACTAGTTTCGTAAATAGGTGAAACGACTCCATCGCATATTTCTCCCACTAATAATTTCACAGAATTAGTTCCAACATCAATAACAGCGCCGGTAATGCTATTTACTTGTTCTAATGAATTATTCATCATTTGCTTCCTTTTGAAGCCATAGCAATTGCTGCGGCACCTGTGATCCCGGCCATATCACCCAGGTTTGAAGCCATTATATCGACTTTAGCTGGGAACCCTTTAAATAAGTAATCTCGAGCAGTTTTAACAATTAATGGCATCATAACATCGTGAAGAGCATGGATTACACCCCCTCCCAATACAACTGCCTCAGGATCAAATATATTTATCAGATTTGCAATCACGAGACCAGTAACGCGAGCTGCGTCTTCTACAATGTTTTTTACAAGCTGATCGCCAAACTTAATCGCTTTTTTAATATCTCCACTCTTTAAGTTAGAAATATCTTTTTTACCCAAAGCTTCAATTATGGACGCATGTCCGTTTTTAATTTCAGACGTGATTCTGTTTATAATGGCATTTCTGCTGGCGTAAGCTTCGAAACATCCATGCCTTCCGCAGGAACAAACTGGTCCTTTGTCATCCAAAACTATATGTCCAACCTCTCCTGCAAATCCATGACTTCCACTATACAATTTGCCATCGATAATTATACCGCATCCTATACCTGTACCTATAAAAATGCCTATCAGGTTTTTCGCTTTCGAATTAAATTCCTTCGCATGGACGCCAACGACACAACAATTACAATCATTATCGACGACGACCGGTTTATTAATGGCAGCTTGAATTTGAGATGCTAAATTAACATTATACCATCCTAAGTTGGATGCATATTTAACAACCCCGGTTTCGCGGTCAATAGATCCGGGTGAGCCGATACCAATTGCTGAAATAGCATCTAATCCCAAACCGCTTAATGCCACAGCTTCGGTTATTGTATCAAGTATTCTACCAACAACAAATTCTGGACCATTTTCAGGCTTAGTCCGTTTCTTAGACCAACCGACACAATCCAGCTGTTGATTAAAAACGCCAGTCAGGATTTTAGTGCCACCTAAATCCACACCGATAAAATACGAAGGATCCTTTGTTCTGCTTTGGTCCATTAATATTTTAACTCTAACACTTTCCAGAAAGAACTAACTCAATTCTGTGCCGCAATTCAGAATTTATTTCATCAATCTGCCTGTCACCATCGACCACAATGAAATTGTAAATCTTTTGTAGTTTACTGAATTGTTCTGCAAGTAATGTCTGATATTTTGTGAAACTATCGAACCAATCCCTGCTTAATCCCAGGTCCATTCCGCTCTCCCAGTAATCCAAAGTCTGGTGTTTTGCAAAATTTCGCTCAACAAGTTGTCTTGTAGAAACATTCAAATAGAACACAACATCTGGCACTAGTGCTATTCCGTACAAATTTCTTAACCAATTCTCATCAATCCCGCGGACCATATCTCTAGCCATCAAGGTATAGATGTATCTATCAGCCAAAACCATGAATCCAGCTTTTAATGAAGGGATAATACTATTTTCTAATTGATCTGCAAAGTCAGTTGCATAGAACAAACTCATGGTAAGTCTTCCCAAAGTATTACCCTGTTTGGCTCTGGCTAATTCTTCACTAACAAGTGTAGAGTGCCGCAACCCAACCTGTAGCGTTGCATGTCCAGAGCCTTCAAGCCATTCCACTAACCTCGAAATTTGAGTAGATCTGCCAGAACCATCAGCTCCCTCAACTACTATGAGTTTACCGGTCAAACTTTCCAAATCCACGCCAGCTATTCCATGTCCATAAAATCGTTTAGGAGTTCGAACCGGTTGCTTTACCCGGCAATGTGTTGATGGCTTGATTCTAACAATAGGTTTTTCGGCTTTTATTCTCTTATTTAAATCATTCATGGCAAAATTACATCGTTAATTTATACCTGGATAGATCCACCTTCGAGTTAACTATTCGGCGTACTTCATTTTGCTGAGCCTCTATCGATAAATTACCATCGATCTTGAAAAAATTATATTCTTCTGCCAACCGATCGTATATCTCCAATAACCTACCCTGGAAAATTTTAAAACTTTCATATGGATTATTTGAAAGTTTTAGATCCATACCCGCTTCGTAATATTTTAACTCAGGTCGGCCAGATAGGATTCTATTTAAAGACACATCTAGATCTGCTCGGAAATAGAAGGTTATATCAGGCAAAACAGCGAAACTATATAGCCCTCGAACCCAGTCAGGAGGACAATTCCTTGCAGTATCTCGGGCAAAAGCAGTAAAGATATAACGATCACACAAGACTATATACCCTGCCCGAAGCAAAGGTACTAGCTGCCGTTCATAACGGTCAGCAAAATCAGTTGCATGGATCAAACTAAAAGTAGTCGGGGTTAAAAGCATGTTGCGCTTTGCCCGTGAAGTGGCACTTTTAACCAATTCTGAAGAATTCCATTCGCTAAAAAATACTTTCAGATTTTGAAGCTCCAACCAACGTTTCAAAAGATAAATCTGGGTTGATTTTCCAGAGCCATCTAAACCCTCGACTGCTATCAAGCGCCCCGGATACTTCATTTCTGCCACAGTTTTCATTTCTTCAGTTTCTCAGCAATTAATTTTATCAGCTAAATCTTAATCCATTGCTATTACAACCATAATCCGATTACTTAAAAAAACAATCAAATCTCATTCAATAATACATGCTTATGATCACTGGCTATCTGACTTATTCTATTCACTAAATATCGTTTTTTTTCAAAATAAGCTATTATGATAAAAATTTCTTAATAACTCCAGCTATATAATTGACTTGAGATATAAAAAATCTGTGTCTTCAATAACACCAATGGAAAAAAAGAGAAACCCAGAACTGCTCAGGATTATTGAAGAAAAAACCATGCAACAGCAACCGGCACAACCTCAGCAAATAAATCTTAGTTTGCAACACAGCGTCCGTGTTTACAAAATAGCAGATTCAATTTCTGGTATCCTTATTTGTTTGTATATGGTTTTAAATCCATGGCTATTTGGAACTACTCGCCCATGGGAAATTTGGATAATGAACATCCTGGGTTATACGTTAGGTATATTATTGTTTACTAAGTGGTGGATCCGGTTTTGGTACGGCTACAAACCGTCAAGATGGTCCCCGCCAATTATTTTACCTAAGACAGAAAAATTCACTTTTTCAAAGTATCAATGGCCGGTTATTGGATTAGCTCTTCTTACCGTAATAATTCTCGCCTATATTCTTATAAGTGCAATAAATGCCAGATGCTCTTACGAAATCGATGCAATAGGTGACTATATACCCATTTTTTATGAATGTATTAAGTGGTTACCCCACAGCCTGGACAAACACCTCACATGGTCACTGTTTTTCGAGTACCTTGGACTGGCCTGTGTTTTCTGGGCAACACGAGATTGGTTGCTAGGAAAAACCCTTAAAGAAAAACGAATAAACCATGGTGATATACCATCGCAGATACCGATTATAGGACGAGTCATACCAACAAAAAAACGGGTTATTTTCCCCCAGCGATTGGCCATTCTGCTTTGGGTACTGAGCATAAGTGGAATGCTCCTTGGCCTGGAAAGCATAACTCAGCGCCTTAGTAATACAAACAAGCTGTTATGGATCCGACAGCTCAGATTCAACACCACCGCTGAATCTCAGTTTGGACCATACGCGTATCGCAGTAATGCTGCCAGTTATTTTAATATGCTATGGCCTTTGTGCCTTGGCCTTTGGTGGGTCCAAAGGCAAGCAGCAAAGGCAATCGGCAGCTCAAGCTCAAGAATAGGCGCAGGACCACACGTTATGTTGCTTCCCGGAGCCGTATTGATGGCTGCCTGCCCAATTATTTCCTTGAGTCGTGGCGGCGCTATTGTTGCATTACTGGGATTATTGGCTGCCTTTTCCATTTTTTTAATCTCGAGCTGGAAATGGAACTGGCCGGCTAAAATTGGGATTGTTGTGCTTTTTATAGCAATTATAGGCACAGCCTGGTATCTAGGCTGGGATAAATTAAGCTCCAGATTCAAAACAATATTCTCAGATAACCTGAGTAATAGAATCCAAATTTATGAAAACTCACGTCAAATAGCCAAAGATTATCCAATATTTGGTGTCGGGCCAGGCGCATTTGCTTCCGTCTATCATCTATACAGAAAGTCTGTACACGAAACCTGGGCTGCATGTTTACATGATGATTGGATGGAAACACTTGTTACCTTTGGCTGGGCTGGCTCATCATTAGTATTTCTGGCTTTTATAATGGCAATACTCCATTGGTTCATCGGAAGAGGTTTAAAATTACCTCTTATCTTCATGACTATGGTCTGGATTGCAATAGCCGGTTGTCTATTACACGCAAAATTTGATTTTCCGCTGCAGGTTCATTCTCTATTAAACATGTTTTTATTCCTATGTTGTATCAGTTTGTCTTCCTCAAAAAATGCCTGACGCATATTCAGCTCGTGTTTAAGAAATCTCTTTCGAGTTTTAAAACACAGCTTGTAAAAATCTCTAGCCCTGGACTAGCACTTTTACTATTACTTTTATGGGGCATAGTCGGCTGCAAAACTTATACTCCACACTTCTATCCAATCGGTATTTACAGTGTACGATCTACTAATAATTTCCCGGAGTTAAAATCTGCTGGGTTCAATATTGTAGTCGGTCCAGCTAATAAAGAATATTTAGATGCAGCTCACACCATCGGCCTAAAAATTCTTGCCTCACCAAACACCACAGCCGGACCTGAATTCGATACCAACAAAGCCTATCGGTGTGTTCGTGCTTTCGATAAGCATCCAGCGCTTTGGGCGTGGTATCTGTGTGACGAGCCTGACTTAAACCTAATTTCTCCTGATTATATAAAGTTCGCACATAAAACATTAAAAAAAATCCGGGCCAAGAAACCAACAGCAATAGTCCTTTATAAAGGATCCGAAGCCTTAGCCTTTGGCAGAATTACCGATATTTTAATGATCGACAGATACCCCATACCATGGCTTCCGTTATCTAATTTTCCACTAAATATTCGTATGGGACGCCTGGCCGCAGGCCAATCTCAACGACTAATCGCTGTTATACAAGCCTTTGATTGGTCATATTATCCAGAATTCCTTGTAGATAATCTCCAATACAGACCGCCAAATTATGACGAACTAAGATGCATGGTCTTTAGCGCATTGGTCTGTGGAGCCGATGGTATATTTTTTTACGCATTTGATGATGGCCGATGGCGTATGACCGATCACCCAGACACATGGTCAGCTGTCAAAAATATCGTGAACGAAATAAATAAACTATCTCCTATTTTTAGCGGAGCAATTGCTTGGTGGCCTGTCAAATGGAAATGCCAACCTAGTGAATTCCGATTTAATGAATCCCAGGATCCAGCCGTCCAACTGGCTCTTATTTACGCAAACACTCAAAACCTCTATACACCAGCAGGCTGGTACATCGTAGCAGTAAATACCACAGCACATGAGTTGACTTTCGGTTTCAATATTCCGTGGCAAATTCCAACTGTTTCAGTCCTAAACGAAGAACGATCTATTGAAACCCCCGGGTTCTGGCTGGAAGATAAATTTCTCCCGTATCAGGTCCATGTTTACGGCCCAATGAAACCTTAGAATTACACAACCAATTCTTTAAGAGCTGAAGCGACATTCCTGACATAAAATTTGTTATAAAAGACACTTCACAAGGATTAATATCTGGACGTTTTCCATTGTATGGATTAGATTTTATCAAGGATTATGAAAGAAAAAGAACAACAGCCCCAACAACCTAAACCTTTTACCCCTGGCATTACCCGTAGCCAGGTCAGAGAACATGCATTCAGAATATTCAAAGATAAATTAAACCGCGGCCCACTAACCGTAGAAGACTGGGTGTTTGCTGAAAAAGACCTGGTTAATTCAATGCAAACAGAAGAAACAGAAGAACCATAATCCAACACCACGTCCTTAGATAGCTAGAAATTAAAATCGCCAGGCGTGAATTTATTATTGGAGTCAAAAGATAAACCTCTTGAAATCAGCATCCAGGTAATTCCATAAGTGTTTTCAAAAAACATTATATCTACCCGGCACTTCAGGAAAAATTAGTTCCATCAATTTTATTTTACTAATGCAAAATTCTTTGATACGCATAACATCATGCTCAAAAATCATAAGGTTAATCAAATCACCGATTTGCAGGCTGCCGTTGTCGGTACAGGCTTTATAGGCCCAGTTCATGTGGAGGCTTTGAGGAGGTTAGGAGTTCGTGTTGTTGCGCTTTGCGATTTGCCTGATAGAGTAGGCACAGCTGCAAAAAAATTAGGCATAGAACAAGCATATTCAGATTACGAGAACATGTTGGCCGACGCCGATATAGATGTAGTTCATATCACTACTCCAAACAAATTACATTATCCGATGGCGTTAAAGGCATTGAAATACGGCAAACACGTTGTTTGCGAAAAACCGCTCGCAATGAATACAAAAGAAACGGCAAATATCGTCAAGGAGGCCGAAAAATCAGGTAAAATTTTTGCAGTAAATTACAATGTACGGTTCTACCCAGCTATTCTTCAGCTGAAATCAATGGTCCAACTCGGCGAGCTTGGAGAAATTATCCATATAAACGGGTCATATTTTCAAGACTGGCTTTTTAAGGATACAGATTACAACTGGCGACTGCTTCCAGAAGAAGGTGGTAAACTGAGAGCCGTCGCGGATATCGGCACACATTGGATGGACACGGCTTCGTTTATACTTGGGTCAAAAATTTGTTCAGTTTACGCACGACTCGGCACATTCCATAAAATCCGGAAACGTCCGGCAGGCGAGGTCGAGACATTCTCAAACTCCGTTGCTGATAAGCTAATTGAATACCCAGTGAAAACCGAGGATTACGCATCGGTCATGCTTGAGTTTTCAAACAATACTCACGGGAACGTTGCCGTATCACAAGTAGCAGCCGGACGAAAAAATTGCATACGTATCGAGATTTATGGTTCAAAGAAATCTGCTGCATGGTGCTCTGAGGAACCGGAGTTTATCTGGTTCGGAAATCGCGATAATCCAAATGAAATTGCCGTTCGCGGCACACCCGCATTTGGCACAAATATCAAAAATTTTGTTGATTATCCTGCTGGACACGTCGAAGGATTTCCCGACACATTCAAGATGTGTTTCAGAGCTGTGTATCAAGCAATCATAAATGGTAAGCCCGAGACTCCATTGTTCGCCACACCAGGAGATGGACATTATGAAGTCGAAGTGTGTGAGGCGATCCTCAAAAGTAATAAGGAAAATAAATGGGTGAAAGTTCAATCAAGCAAATTATAATTTTAACCGGCAACTAATTTATGACTATGAAATATTCATACGAAGAACTAGCAAAGACGATAGACCATTCATTGTTACATCCGGCGTTGACAGATAGAGAACTGGAAGAAGGATGCAAACTGGCGGCAAAATATAATGTCGCAAGTGTATGCATCAAACCGTATGCAGTTAAAAAAGCAGTCGAATGGTTGAAAGGCACCGATGTAAAAATTGGGTGTGTTATAGGGTTTCCCCATGGTAACAGCCTGCCAGAGGTGAAACGTTATGAAACTGAACTGGCATGCCGTGATGGCGCGGTCGAGATTGATATGGTCATTAATATCGGAAAGGCGTTGAGCGGTGATTTTGATTATGTTGAAAGTGAAATCAGACTTATTTGCAATGAAGCACATAAATACGGGGCAAGGGTGAAAGTAATCTTTGAGACTGACTACCTCATTGACGGCGTAAGTGGAATGAGCAGAGACGATTTAATCCGCCGACTATGTCAAATAAGTGAACGTGCCGGTGCCGATTGGGTGAAGACATCCACAGGATTCGGCTTCGTTAAACAGCCCGACGGTTCATATAACTACAAAGGTGCAACAGAACATGACTTAGCTATCATGCGCGCATCGTGTTCCGAAAAAGTCCAGGTTAAAGCAGCTGGCGGCGTGCGAACTCTTGACGGTCTAATAAAGGTAAAAGATATTGGTGCAACTCGTTGCGGAGCAACCGCTACAGCCGCCATGCTGGAAGAATACAAAAAGAGAGCAGCGGCAAATCAATAATTTGCAGCACAGCTCAAATATTTATTTTTTCAAATCCTCAATAGCCTTTCTCATTTCGTCTATGTGAACCTGATAGTCAGAATTATCAGTTATATGAGCAATAGTGCCGTCCTTTTTAATTAAAAAACTAACTCGCCTCGAAGATGTCCCACCCTCCCTGCGCGTACCGTATAAATCCACAATCTTTCCCTCAGGGTCTGCGAGAAGAACAAAGTTCAAATTGTACTTTTCTATAAATTTGCGGTGGCTCGACGTGCTATCTGTACTTATGCCGATTACTTCGACATCAGCAGATTTAAAACTGCCGATATTGTCCCTGAACGAACACGCCTGTTTGGTACATCCGGGTGTGTTGTCTTTAGGGTAAAAATACAGAAGCACATGCTTTTTCCCAATAAAATCCGCAAGTTTCCACGGATTTTCGTTTTGGTCTTTTGCTTCAAACAACGGTGCTCTATCACCTGGTTTGAGCTTTACCGCAGGTTCTGACGATCTTGCCATATTCAACGCTCCTATAGCCAGCATTATGGTTAAGGCTAATGTTATTTTTCGCATCATTTTTATATGTTGTCTTTTAAGTCAACAATTTGTTCCAAATCTACACTCATTTTGCCGGCTTCGCAAATTTCCAGGGTTTCCAAATCCCCTTCTCCAATTCAAGTCCAGGCAATTTCAAGGTCAAAATATTTGAGCAATAATATTTCTTAAATAATACGACTGAATTATCTGAAGCGCTGTAAGTTTGAATAATATTTCCAATTACATCATACGGCTGTGCTGTTTAATGGCTACACGAACTTATCAAGCCCACGGCTTTTTTAGCTGTATCATGAGGCCGGTTCAGGCATCTCCACCAAAATCAACACTAAAATCAATATCGAGAAACACACCTATTACCAACAAAAAAAATAACAGAAAAGACCAACCGTAGCAAAGAGCCACAATTATTTACAAATAAATCAAATGACTTTAGATTGCATAGATGCATTTTTCCAAAATATGAATACAGCGACCTACAACAGCTAGCAACGGTACGTATCACAGGTCAGGCTATGATTTCAATTCCGAAGCATTAATCATTCGAAGCTTATACCATCCATGCATATATGATTTTACTCATAAGATTTCTCAAAAGAGCAAATACTTATTGCAAGAAAAATCTCAAAAAAATCTCAGATATGAGTATTAGAACCCAAGATCATTATGATCGAATCCTTCCTGACAAAAATTCAATAGTACGAATGCAGTTCGAAGGGTTAAATCTTTGAAAATCGGTATCTCCAGGTCAATTTTGCAGATGTGGATAAGTCAAGTTGTTAACTTTTTGAATATAAATAGATTATTCAATCCGAACTCAAATTTTCTTTTTAATATCAAATTAAATCCAGCCTTTTGGAAAGTATCAATTGCCATGCAGGGGTCCATCCCATAGTGCTGATGGCAGTCGGTCCCGTCCATAATACGCAGAGCTGATAAAATATTAACAATGCAATCCACAGTGGGAGAAGGAACTGTTATTATAATGGTGCCACTGTTTTTTAGCAGGTTCATGCATGTTTTGGCTATTATTTCATGCTTAGCTGGCGGAATATGTTCAAATACTGCCAAAAAAGTTATGACATCGACAGCCCCTATTTCATTGGCAGGAAGGTCTTCGGGAAAGGAACCTGGATATAATGTGGCATTTTTTAATGTAGTTTTGGAAAGAACATGAGGATCAATACCGAAACCCTTACAAGACTTTTTTTCGAGCATTCGGAACAAAGCCCCATCCAGACAGCCAACATCTAAAACAATGGAATTTGATGGGATAAATGCAGATGCAACATGCAATCGCCAAAATTGAATAAATTTATCAAAGAGTTTCATGTAGAGGTTAAAGTTTTTTCTTAGGAAGGTTGAGGAAACTGATGAAGAAACTGGAAAGAATAATTTGAGTACCCAGGCCAATCGATAAAAAGCTGGGGATAACAATTCTCATTGTATATGATGGATTAAGTGGCCCGAATCCGGCGGTTTGCCAGGATATGAATGCCCCAATTGCAAGAAACAGTCCAACAATGGCCAAAAATCCACCAAGTATCAAAAAAAGCTCAAGTGAAATATTTTGGATCCACAGTTTTTTTGTGTGAGCCTCGATTAATAGACCCGCTCTAAGAGCAAATACTCTGGCAAAGATAGAGAAAAAGACTGCTTGAAAACCAATCATTACCGCCAACGCGCAAAATGTCAGGGTATGTATGTCTAAGGTAACGCTAAAAACTTTTCTAGGTTTGATCCAAATCCAACCGCCTAAAATTAGTCCAATGAGCATAAGAATGATTCCTGGATAAAGGAATAACCAGGACGGGCTATACAATAACATGAACCTAAGGTTGCGCCAACCATCTCTCCAAGTTTTGAGGTGTGGCGGCCTCGAACGGCCGTCTGGAGAAAGAACTGTCGGTATTTCAGTAATTTTTAGACCCGCTAAAGAAGCCTTAATAACCATTTCAGGGCCAAATTCCATTCCAGTTGTTTGGAGCTCTAATTTTAAAATTGCTTCCCTCTCAAATGCACGAATACCGCATAAAAAGTCACCCACTTTTGCGCCAAAAAACAATCGCCCCAGCCAGCTAAGAAACGGGTTTCCGAGATACTTATGTAAGAAAGGCATAGCACCAGGTTTAATTTCACCTTTAAATCTATTCCCCATTACAAGGTGGAACCCCTGCCGTAATTTTTGAACAAACGGTAACAAATTATATAAATCGTAACTATCGTCGGAATCGGCCATGATGATAAATTTTCCTCTTGCAGAATTGATACCGCCCATTAGCGCATTACCATAACCCTTGTTTTTTACTTCGATTACTCTAGCGCCTAAGGCCAGAGCAATCTGTTGGGACCCATCTGTGCTACCATTATCAGCGATAAGGACTTCTCCGTTAATACCATATTCTTGCAAAAATTTAGTGGCTTTTTTAATACATGAGCCCAAGGTTTTGGCCTCATTAAGGCAAGGCATTAAGACAGTCAATTCCATGGTAGCTTCAGGACTGGCATTCATAATAAGACTCAGGTTAATAAAAACTTTTTAATAATCAAGGATTAGTTCTTGGCAATCTGCCTATCCAGGTACCACTTACAGCGTAATGCCATTCGAGTTCTTTGATATTGGGTTTAGAGGATGCATCACCATAAATAACCAATCTATCCTGAGGTCTCATTTTTTTTACCCAAGGTTCATAAGATTTTGAATCACCTAAATTCCATTGTATTTTTCTATAGATTTTTAAATCATCTGGAGGCATAAATGTACATTCGAATCCAAGAATATATTTCCAATTTGCATTAGGATTTTTAAAGAATGTTCTGTAAAATGTTTGCATACTTGCGCTATAAATTATACCACCGTCCTCTGGTAACCAGCCCTGAATACCTTCAGCATCCGGTGTAATGTATTCTATGGTTAAGTTATAAGTCCAACGGTTTCCTAAATCGGAAGTTAACCCTAAGAACAGTGCAGCGCTCAAAGCACAATTGAAAACAAATCGTTTGAAAACAGCTTCAGGTATTCTTACTTCAAGTATCTCCTGGATTTGAAATGCAGTCCATACCACAAGAGATGGAAGCCCCCAGTCGATCCAGAACCTACAAATTTTCAGACCCAAGATCCAAGTAACTACCGCTAATAAAAAGAATGGGTTTGACCACATTTTAGGCCAATCACCCAAGAGTGTTTTTCTAATGATAAGAATAATTAAAACCGCGAACCAAATCGTAATATCGCCAGTAGAAGGCTGGAATTCGGTTACCAACATTCGTGTTAATTCATGGTTTCCAAAACACATGAAAGCAATCCTAACTTCATCGGAAAGAAATTTTATTGGTTCCCCAGTAAAGCAAGCGCCTATAAAAGATCCCACAATCCAAGCCAAAGAAATCTGTGCTGCTTTTTTAAATTCGCCACTGATAAGGAACACAAATGGAATCATTACATACAAATACCAACTTCCGTGGATCCAGGTAGATAGCACAAAAAGAATAACGGTTAAGACTATCCTAAGTTTTAAAGCAGGTTTTTGAAAATACCACATAGAAATAACAGATATTGTTATAGATATACCCAGTATATAAGGGCGGCCATGCGTCATTCGAACAAAAGAAGTCATATTAATGAGGCTAAAAATTAGCAAACTCATCAACCAAGCTTCAGGACGGCGCATCCAAAATAAAGGAGCAATAAGATAGAGCATGCAAAATAAGACAATTGAGAATACCATTAGTTCATCGGCATCCCACCCAGTTTGTAAATACAAAGACCGTAAAATAAAGTGCCAGCCGGGATTATGATCCATTGGTGCATCTTGTCTTAATACTAAGATTTCACTCCATGGTTTACCAGAGATAGCTTTACCAACATGCCGCATTGCATCATCAACTGGGATATACCCGTAACTGATAATCTTGAGAATGATGATTAAAAATAGGGTTACAGTGATAACCCATGGTAAGAGAAAAAAGATCCTATGCTCTAAATTGAGTAAATCTGATATGATTGATTGCTTAATATTACATTTTTTTTGAATTATTTCGTTCATAAAACTCGATATTAAAATTCCAAATTATAACGTTGAACACAGCTTTACATACTTTATTCATTCAGTAAATCAAAACCTTATTTCAAATTAAGCACAGCTAAAATATTTTTTAACGAAAGCTCAGAGATGTGATTAGCGACTAGATCGGCTTCGCGGAGTTTTTCAAGAGGGAATGTATGAGCAACAGCAATGCAATGCATATTCGCTGCTTTAGCTGCGTGAATTCCATGGACAGAATCCTCAATAACTATACAGTTCTGCTGCGGGACACCAAGGATAGCGGCGGTTGTTATGAAAATATCTGGTGCTGGTTTCTTATTTAGTACATGTTCACTTGAAATTATCGCAGACCAAAAACTGTCTGGTAATCCGATTTTGTTTATGTTGGCTAAAATTTTTATTTTATCTGCACTTGAGGCAATTGCGCATCTTAATCCATGATACTTGCAAGTTTTAGCTAACTCGACAGCGCCTGGATATGGATGCAACTCCTGATCTACTAAACTGAGGTAAATCTGGTAAGTTCTGGTTTTAGCCACTGTCAAATCGATGTCTAGTCCGTATTTTTCTGCGACGCCACCAATATATTTGGATTCCCCAGTACCTATAAAGGGTGTGAAATCTTCTGGTCGAACATGAATTCCATATTCTTCAAACATTAAGATTGCAGACTTACATATCAAAGGCTCTGAATCCACCAGCACACCATCCATATCGAATATGATGGCATATTTATGCAGTTCAGCTTGGTCCATAATAGGCTATGATCTCAAAAAAAAGTCCTGCAATCAAACTTATATTAATTGCAGGACTATTTAATGTGTTTTTATCCGATGTAACTCGCAGGATTTTAAGCTACTTTAGTTTTACTCATACGTTCTAAAGTATCATCAACTTGCTGCGGGCTGAGCATACCTACTGTTATGGCATCAACCAGGCCATTTGAAAAAACGAATTTGAGAGATTCATCCTTTTCTTCTGGCTTAACCAATTTACCTGCTCCGAAGATCTTCATTCCGACGACAGCTTTTCCATTTTTTCGTGCAATTTTCAGGACTTCTGCCACTTCTTCTGCTGATCCATCCATGCTGTAATCTTGACCTCCTTTGTAATTAATACGAGCAAAGATAACATCTGTCCATGAATGAGTGGCTGCAACTTTTAATGCGCCCAAGTCGTGGCATGATACACCTACCGCCCGTATTGTACCCTTAGCCTTCAATTCTGAAAGCTCATCTCTGACACGTTTATAGGTATCGGGCCACTTATCATCGGTTACGCAGTGGATCAGGCATATATCTATAGTATCAACTCCGAGCTCTGATCTGAACCGGTTGATTTCTTCAATAGCGCCACCTGAGGGTGTAACCCAATTTTCTTTCCTCACCCAGATTTTAGTAAGTAAAACAAGGTCTTTTCTTGGCAAATCTTTAATCACTTCTTTGACAAATGGATGTGTACCATAGAGATCAGCCATATCTATGAATTTTATTCCGCTACTTATACTATGCTTTAAAAGTTTAGAGAAAGCCTCTTTTCCAAGCCTGGTATGATCAGACTGCCTGGCCCATCCATTGAAGCCGGTCCCTTGAGCTAACCTTGAGACTTTGATACCTGTCTGACCAAGAGGCACCAGGTCAGTGCCACAAAATGTCTTAGCTTGTTTTGAGACCTCTGCTTTTGTTATAAACGATGGAAAAACCACTGCGCCAGCGCCCGCGGCAGCTGTTAATAAAAATTCTCGGCGATTAATATTTTTCATAGGCATTCTCTCTTTTAAATTCTTTATTTTACATCTAATCCTAAAAAATATTAATTAAATTGCAAATAATATTTCAGTGGTTTTAGTGATACCAAAATCGTTATGATTTAAATTTTGTTAGAAAATATTTTGAAGTTACCTTCCGGAAGGTCGGGTTAGACCCGGATCGAATTTCTGACAATCCTATCGAGGGTTGGGGTTCCACCCCGACCGAGTTTTTCTAACCCTGGTTTGGACAAGGTGGAAGGCGCCCAAGCACTTAAGTTATTAAGTTTTTATTAGGTCAAATGTGATAACAGGATTCAATAATAGCACTCTCCACAGGCAGGAAAGCCTGGGCTACATTTAGATTAATTCACAGGCAAAATTGGATCACAAATAATTCACCAAAATTTGCATAATATTCTAAAATTGTATGATTCGGGAATGATAAGCATAATACCATGAAACTAATTTAATTACGTGTGGAATGAATTTAATTAGCTGTCAGATTGCAAAACTCTGAATGTTGCCGCTGATTAAATCCTAAAATCCGATTCTTGTCTGCAGCTTAAATGAAAAGACAAAGACTTTGCATATAAAATAATTTTGGTTTATAGGAGAGTTACATGATTTTTTGTATAACGCGTAAGCAAAAACATTTTTGGGTGACCAATGCAAAACAGAACTAAATCAGAAGCATTATTTTCTGAGGCTTTAAAGTACATACCTGGTGGAGTCAATTCACCGGTGAGGGCGTTTCGGGCAGTTGGTGGCAATCCTTTTTTTGTATGGAAAGCCGCTGGCCCGAGGATATACGACATAGATGGGAATGAATATATTGATTATGTATGCACGTGGGGGCCTGCAATTTTAGGCCATGCAAATCCTGTGATTATCAATGCAGTTAGAGAAGCGGCAGCAAATGGCACTAGCTTCGGAATACCGAATCCTTTAGAGGTTGAAATGGCAAAGAGCATTTGCGAAGCGGTGCCGTCGGTTAAGAAAGTCAGGATGTGTAATTCCGGCACAGAAGCTACAATGTCTGCAATTCGTCTTGCACGTGGCTTTACTAAAAGAAACAAAATAATCAAGTTCGAGGGTTGCTATCACGGGCATGTAGACTCGTTACTTGTAAGCGCTGGCTCAGGAGCATTAACATTTGGTACGCCTGATAGTGAAGGAATTCCACATGATTTTATCAAACATACCTTAGTATTGCCGTTTAATGATGTTGTGATGCTAAAGGACTGTTTCAATGAATATAAAAATGATATAGCAGCAGTGATATTGGAACCCGTGCCAGGAAACTCAGGGGTATACTTACCAAAACTGGAATTTTTAAAAACTTTGAAAGATTTATGTAGTAAAAACGGAACTGTTTTAATTTTTGATGAAGTAATGACAGGGTTCAGGCTTTCATTTGGTGGTGCTCAGTCAATATATGGTATCGAGCCCGATCTAACATGCTTTGGAAAGATTATAGGGGGAGGTTTACCGGTTGGAGCATTTGGTGGCAGGAAAGATATTATGGACATGTTAGCGCCTACTGGTCCTGTGTACCAGGCAGGGACACTTAGTGGAAATCCATTAGCAATGGCAGCGGGCCTGGCTGCACTGAAAGAACTCAAAATGAGCAACACTTACGAGTATCTAGAAATGTTAGGTCAGACATTAGAAACTGGTTTGAAAAAGGCTGCAGCATCAGCAAAAGTTGATGTAACCATTAATAGAAAAGGATCTATGTTATGTGTATATTTTTCATCACAACCAGTAAGTAACCTGAAAGAAGCTATGGGAAGCGATCGGACAAAGTTTGCCAGGTTTTTCAATCTCATGCTTGAAAATGGCGTGTTCATACCGCCATCACAATTTGAGTCTTGGTTTATCTCTTCAGCACACACGCCAGAAGATGTCGAAACAACTATTACTGCAGCATCAAAAGCTTTTAAGAAGATCTGATTTAAGTTCCCAATACTTCTTTTTTATTTAGATACCGGATTTTGCAGATGCCGTACTTGATAAGGGTTCAATATGATAATAGTCGAAGAATCAGCGTTTGAACTTATAGTAAATGATCTGGAAAAAGTAAATCCTATCGCTCTGGACACAGAAGCTGATAGTCGGTTTAGTTATCCTGAGCAACTTTGTCTTATTCAATTGACTTACAACAATAGAGACATTCTGATTGATCCACTGGCAGAACTTAATCTCAAAATGTTAGCACCGGCAATTCAAAATAAGGAAATAATTTTGCATGCAGGTAAATACGATTTGCAATTGCTAAAATCCTCTGTTAGCGCCATACCATCCAGGATATTCGATACCATGTTAGCTGCAAGGTTTATTGGCTGCAAGAAATACGGTCTGTCCGATCTAACAGAAAAATTTTTAGGGATTAAATTAAATAAGTTTTATCAAAAAGCTAATTGGTCTAAGCGCCCCCTGAGTCCTGCATTAATAGAGTATGCTAAAAATGACACCCGCTATCTGGAACCTCTAGCAAATATATTAAAGGAAAAATTAATTAAGCTTGGTCGACTTGATTGGCATATAGAATCTTGTAATGAGCTGTTAAATACAATAAAAAACAGTTCGTCCAGAAATATAGAAAATGAATGGAGGATCAAAGGTTGTGAGAAATTATCACCCAAAGGCCTTGCGGTTTTACGTAAACTCTGGCAATGGCGGGAGGAAGAGGCACTACGCCTAAACAGGCCACCATATTTCGTACTGCCGCATAGCATTCTTATACAGATAGCCAAAGCAACAGAAGATAATAATTCAACTGACTGTTTACTGCATCTCTTAAATGGTAAATTGAGCATTTCGCATGAGCTGCAAACCGAAATATTACAAAAAATAAAGGAGGCACTCTCCGAGCCAGAAACGCTTTGGCCTAAACTACCTCAAAATAAAGTCAAAAGATTTTCAAGAGATGAACATCATCAATTTATAGATCTCTTGCGAAAACGTGACCGAATAGCAAAAAGGTTAGGAATTGAACCAGGATTCATTATCGGGCGGACAACGTTAGCAGCAATGATCCGAAATGAAAATTCAGTAAATTTAATGGGCTGGCAAAAACAATTGTTATTTGGTGACAATCATTAAAAGAAACAGCCTGAAAACTGCGGATGACTAATCAACCTGTCCCATGATTCTTCAGAAATCTTTTTTTGTTCGTATTTATTTTGATCCAGTGGTTCTGCACATGTGGATCTTTTTGCTTTGCGCAACCAATCTAAGCCCAATGGTTGTTCAAGGAACTGCATATGGTTACAGGCAATAGTTGTTTCTTCTTTTTCAGCCAAGCAAGGTCCATAGCCTACATAAAAGCCAGCAAGTAACAGTGCAACTCTTACCATAGTACTCCGAGAATACGTCGCAAGAGCGCATATGTCTCTGTCATTTACCATTTTCCGTAATAACCGTAGGTGTTGAAGCTTCCACATTTCAGGATTGCTAGCAGGAGAGTATGCATCGTAAAAGATAGCGTGAGGCCTGTGTTTCAGGATCAAGTCAATGTCACAGGTAATAAAATCTGACTCCTTTTTCAAATGACAAGCACCAGCGGCTTTATATAATACAGATGGAAAATCCCCTAAGACCAGATTCCAGGTAACCGAACAATTTTGTAAATGAATTTTCGTTTCTTTTTTATTTATAAGCTCACTAACTGGTTCTTTAAGCTCACGTAAATATTGAAGTTTTGAAACGTTTTTTAGGGCAAATTCCAGAGGTTCAATGGTTTTATCAAAACTTAATACTCTGAGTTTACAATTTACATTTGCACATTTGTTTATAGCCAGCACAGCGTTAGCTGCTGCGCCCAGTCCGACATCCCAGATAACGAACTCTTTAGCCAGCCTGCTGGCGCGTTCTACAATTTTTAGTGGTTCTATGTATAATCTAACTGCTTCTTGAGTTGGTCCGAGCACAGGGTGAAAGGTTTCATTAATAAGATTTGATCTCATAGTCCATTCGCCGCTAGCAACTTTAACCAAGCTAAATGGTTCTGAAATGGTCATGAATATTAGCCAGAGGATTTTAAAATCAAGTTTCTATTAAAACCTAAAACTTATAGTTTCAGACCAAGCCACAACGCTCATCAAAATTGTTGACAATATTAAAACATTGAATCGCTTGTCCAGCTGCGCCTTTGACAATATTATCAATTGCGCTAACGATGATAAGTTTATTTGTACGTGGATCAAACCGACAACCAAATTCTATCACATTAGTGCCAACGACATTTTTGGTATCTGGTAAATAATTGCCCTGATAGACTCGGATGAATGGTTCATTTGCATAAAAAGCTTGCCAGGACTTTACTGCAACCTCACCCGGATTACAGTTCTGTTTGTTTTCAAATGTGTCGGTTATATCAGTGCAGATCGTGGTAAGTATACCTCTATTGACCGGGACCAGATGCGGGATAAATTCGATTATTACTCTCTGCTCAGCAGCTTTAGAAAGCTCCTGTTCGATTTCAGATAAGTGTCTGTGTTTTGGAAATCCATAGGCGCGTAAACTTTCATTACACTCACTAAACAAATATTGAAGTTCTACCTTTCTGCCCGCACCGGTAACTCCGCTCATGGAATTGACGATGATCTTAGTCGGATTGATTTTCTTTTCTTTTAAAAGAGGGATCAATGGCAACAGAATGCTTGTAGGATAACACCCCGGACAAGCGATGAGTTCAGCGGTTTTTATTTCTTCTCTGTAGATCTCCGGTAATCCATAAACAGCTTTTGAAAGCAACTGCGGACAGGGATGATCCGCCCCATAAAACTCTTTATAAACATCAGCATCCCGTAATCTGAAATCTGCACTCAGGTCCGCAATCCTGACTCCGTGTAAGAGCAAGTCCGGAACCATACTAGCTGAAACTCCATGTGGCAAAGCCATGAACGCAAACTTTGCATGTCGCGCTATAAGGTGAACATCCGGTTTTACAAAAACCAACTCTGAAGCAACAGGAAAAGCAGAAAACTGCGGGAACACATCTAATAATTTACGACCTTCATATTGGCGCGAAGTAATAACAGTCAACCGTGCATTAGGGTGTCTCAGGACTAACCTAATAAGTTCTTCTCCAGAGTAACCTGATGCACCTACAATAGCCACCTCAACAAGTTTACTCATATATTTTACAAATCAATTAACAATTCTAAGTACATCCTACTCAAATGCTGAATAATGCTGCGATCATCCAAGCTTGGCAATATGATTGTTAACGTGCGATGATACTATATGAGTCGGACAGAGCTTGGCACTCGGACAATAGTTGTGCCAACGACTTTATCATGCCACGATTGTTTTTCTTCATCCCAAGAACACCAAATAAAGCCTAAAAACATGGGAAATGCAGAAATAAGCGCAACAAGAGCCCGTACCAAAGCCACGCTAAAATTAATCGGGGTCGCATCCAGCCGAATAATCTTTATCTTCAAAATTATGCCCCCAATAGTTGTATTTTTCCATGACCACATAGCAACATGGTATCCAACCCAAACCAGCAACCAAATCGGCCATAATTGCAAAAATCCAACTATCATGGTGATAATTATAAAGTCCAGAATTGTCGCTGCCAATCGAATCCAAAATCCAGCTCGTGCATATGCAGTCTCCAAAACATTATTCGCCGGGGTTGCAGATGGTTCTTTTGCCTGCTGCATCGTAATGGTTGGTGGTTTAGGTGACACTGGTTGTTCTGCCATGCAGGGTTGAGCCGCTGGTTGAGCTGATGGTGGCTCATTTGAATCTGCTGTTTTATTTATGTTAGATTCTGTTGTTGAGGTTGGAGGAGTTGACGTCTCCTGGGGAGGCGCTACAGTTCCAGTCACAGGTGGTGGCTGGGGAGAAAACCTGTTAGGTGTAAAATCCTGAGGGGGCACTTTCTTTTCATTGCAAGCGATACCATTCTCATTTTCAGAGTCCTTGCTAAACAGAGCAATCAATGGCGTACCCAAAGACAGGGGTAACGTCAGCATCCAGATCGCAAAACCAAAGAAAGGGATAGCAAGAACAAAACTTAAAATAATAAATCCTGAAATGAGTTGAATAAAAGATTTCTGAAAAAGCTTCAGGCCTGTTAATTTAGCGATACCCTCACCAATAGCCACGCATAAACCGACCTGTCCGAAAATAAATAACACAAATATTGCAAGTGCAACAAATGGTATGAATAAAATTCCAATAATAGTTAAAATTAAAAAGACTAACAATGGAACCAACAGTACTAACACAATTAATCCGATTAAAAATGCCAGAATCCCTTTTTTAATTATAGTTCTTTTGCATTTCTGCGCTGCATCACTAAATACCAGGAGAAACCCAAGCAATAACAATAAGAATAAAAGACTTAAAACTAATTTAATTCCAATGATGGCGAAAATCGGAAACAAAGAAGACCTATGCCAGAACCTCATCTCATCAAAAAACGTTGAATTCTCATGTCCATGAAAAAACCTGTTAAAAAAACGACCCTTATTAAGTTCATAACACTTTCCATTTATCACTGAATATTTTTCAACTTGGCATCCAGGAAGAAGAGTCACATCACCACCAATGCACAGCAAAGTTCCATAAACTTTACCAGAAACATCTACTTTTCCATTTACTACGATTACATCGCGATTTACCTCTCCATCAATGGTGACATTGCCCCAAAAAACAGCCAGATTCTCTATAGTTTTACCTTGTTCCAAATGGTAATCCTTGCCTACAACCAGTACGTCTTTAGTGGTTTCTGAGACAAAAGCATTTAGTTTCAGATTTAATAATTTATCTTTTATCTCCTGGATTGCACCGGATAAATCAACAATGTTAGATTGAGATTGAGCATCTGCGACAAATATTTTGGTTTTGAGATCATTAAAAACCTGCTCAAGTATTCTATTCTCATCGGTTTGCCCTGGTGCTTGCGTTGAAAATATCACAAGCACTAGAAACACCAGTTTAAACCAATTAGTAACCAATTTTGACAACGTTCTTTGATTAGATTTCATAGCTTGTTTTGTTTTTAATTTTTAACACTCAAATTTATCCATTTAGATATAAAACTACTTATAGCGATTAATGCCATCACACCACTTACCATAAGAATCAGGATGCATAGAAAGACTGGTTGTTTGACTGATACAGTAAGTAACTGTACAGCATTGTTAGACAATATTTGCAGCAACGAGTAGAAAACCCAAGCAACAGACTGAACTCCATCTAAAAATTCATAAAAAGCAGACGTTTGAAATAAAGACCAGAGGTAATAGCCAAGAAAATAAATTCCAGCAAAGATAAAAGAACTAATACAAATCAGACAGATTTTTTTGGCTAATGAACAATCTTCCCATGAACACAAGTACCATGGCTGGTGATTTTGGGTGGCTCTGACTTTTTGCATAACACGTGGAATTAGTGTTACCGGGGCTTTACGCATCGGTAGCGCACTTAACTGTTCATCAATTAATCTTTCCAAAATGTCATTCTTTTTTTTATCTCGCATAACCAGGTTATGTTATTGGTTGCGTTTTAAACTATTTACCCATTGAATTTGGCCCTTTTGTTATTTCAGGGAACTCATCATTAATTGCGCAGGCAACTGGAAATCGTGAACTGAGTTTCTTTCTCAAACACTCCCGCGCACGAAAGATATCTGTTTTCACTTTGCCTAAAGATATATTTAATTCGGCAGCTATCTCTTCGTAAGTCATTCCTTCGAAATGATACAAAACAAGCGGGACTCTTTGAGAATCTGGTAACTTGCATAGTAATTGTTCGATCAACACATGTAATTCATTTTCGTTTATCTGCTCCAGCTGCACTGAGTCAACCGGTATTTCAATAGTTTGTTGATCGCTGGTCGAGTTACTTTCGATTTCAGAAAAAAAGCACCATTTATTTCTAAACCTTTTCAGGTGATTGATGCACAGGTTTCTTGTGACAATCTTAAGCCAACCGCCCGCAGTTGGACTATCAACCAGCTGATCAAAAATTTTGTAAGCTCTAATAAAAACCTCCTGAGAAATATCTTCAGCTTCAGTTTCATCACCCAACAACCTACAAGCAACTGTGAATACCATGTCCTGGTAATCTCGCATAAATGATTCAAACTGATGATCATCAGGCATTTTTCAACTTTACCACAGGTCAAACTAAGCATTCCATTTATTCTGATAAAAATACAATCGGCTACCTATCAAAGTTTCGATTTTTTTTATTCCAGTAAAATCATTGACCAGAAAAAAAATTTAGCTTTCTATAAGACACATGAAATTTTTGGTAATATTGGCCTGTTTTATAGCATTAACAAGTGGTTGCGCTTTGATTAAGAAGACCAAAGGCTCCAGTTCAAACAAGCCTGAATCAACCAAACAGGTCTCAACAAACAAAAGCATCTCTTTAAATACCAATATTCAAAATCAGGCCACACTTAACATAACAAATAATGGCAAGATTTTAACCCTAACTTCAGTGCCTGAAGGCAAAATAGTCACTGTAAATTCCAATTTAAAGTTTGTTGTGATCAACTTTGGTTTTTCGGTAATACCCCCGGCAGATACAAAGCTTGGAGTATATAGAAACGGTTTAAAAATCGGCGAGGTAAAATTGACTAATTATTTATTGGAAAACAACGCTGTTGCTGACATAACCTCCGGCGAAGCAGAAAAAGGCGACATTGTTAAAATGGACTAATTAATGTTTGCGGTTTGGTTTGTTGAAACTGGTTCTGGTTGAGTAATATCCTGCCTCATTAGTTGGTTGAACAGCTTGAATCTTTGTTCATCCAGCAATTCCAGTTTTTTGACTAATTTTTTCACCTGTATATTTGAATTTTGGGGTATTGAAGTTTTCGTTATTGGTGTGCGAATGGCCAATCCTCCCCTCAGATATTCTGTGATTGCTAACAAGTATTCATCAATCAAAGGCCTCACTTCATTCCTTGCTGACCACCTCATAGTATCCAGGTTTACTCTTTTGGCTTCCAGGATTGGCCTTTGAATATCAATATCCCACATTTCTACAAAATTTTTAAGGGGAATTTCAGATAACGTTGGAATGGAATTGGAACTTATGCGTTCTTTGACCTGGACTTTCAAGACTTGCTCTAACTTTTCAAATGTCAAATGCACGGGCTCCATTCCTGGGCGGAATCTGGTTGAATTCGAAGTAATGACCAAAGTCCACCATTTTTCTACATCCAGTGGGGTTTGGAAAAAGTCGGCATAGATGAGATAAAAAGCGGTCTGCCAGTTATAGTATTTATTAAGTTCTTGTATGAACCTACAAATACGGGTGCTACCATCAGGCAATTCCAACAAAGACAATACGAATAAAGCCGCGGAGTGTTTGTAGCTTTCAGCTCCGGCACCAGTCATTGAGTTCTGGCCAGGCATTGACAATTCCTCAAAACTGACAGCGGCATTTTGTCTGAGCCATTCCTTTGACGTTGCCAGGGTATCTGTTTTGACTCTACGTTGCATAATAAAGGAGTTCGGCTCCAATAAAAGCTCCGGGCCTGTACGGTCAACAACAAGCTGGGTCATTCCTACGGTCAACCATGTAGGTATTTCCAAATAAGGGTTTCCGGGTCTCCGATAGGCAAGCTCAAGAATCAATGATTGTACTATTGCTTCAACAAACTTTTCCGCCCGTACTTCATCAGCTGTTTCAATCTCGCCAACCCAACCATCTTTATAAACTCTGGATACTACTATTGGTGGTTGGTTACTAAGAGGAGTAAACTGAATGTTAACCTTTATCCGCCCTCGCCATTGGTCCTTTTTGAAAGATAAAATATCCAAAAATGAGTTTTTGACCCTCGTACACATAACCAATGCCAATGAAGGATCAAGTCGGATAAATGAATCGGGAGAGGGTAATTCTTTTAAAGATGGATGACCGATATCCTGAACAGCGCCAGTTACAATAAATTGTCCATTATCTGCGCTAAACAATGTCAGCCTTCCGGGTTTATCGCCCCTGCCTAAGTTAATTCCAAAACAAGCATGCCCGAGAAATATCAAAATAAATAGCAGCCCCCACTTCCCCATCCCGAAAGAAGCATGGGACTTTTTATTTCCCACAAAACATTTATCTTTATAATTCAAGACCTGATATTTAGCGAATATCCAGCGAACCTCGCATACAGTTCAAGCCAAAGGCATTTCTTATACTAATTTTTCGCGCTACAAGATCCACCACAGCTGCTTGTTGTAGCTGAAGTTGTAGTTGTTGTAGTTGATTTATTCTGCGTAGTGCCTGAGTTTGAACCAGTGGCACTGCTTTCCTTCCTGGACGCTTCTTTGTATGCCTTACTACGGTAATCGGTTATATAAAAACCATTGCCCTTAAATAACAAACCAGATCCGCCACTGATTAATCTTTTCAGTTTGCCTTTGCAGCCGTTGCTCGGACACACTTTTAATGGTTCTTCAGTTATGGACTGAAATACATCAAACTTTTTGTTGCACTTCAAACAAACGTACTCATATGTTGGCATAGGCATCACTCTATTACTTAATTCACTACCAGAGATATTAAATCAATTAATCTACGGACTCTTGAGACCTTCAAAAGTCCACGAATCAATAATCACCTCTGATATTGACTATTAATTAACATTTTTGTGCAGTCAAGTTATCAACGAATAATAATAGAAACAATCATGTTCAGGAACTCCTTTTCCTGGCGGTTGAGGAAAAACCAGTTCTGGTCATTTTCCCCCATCCCTGACCACCTTTTAGAAATTGAATCAAACCTTCTACTCGCCAAAGATTTGCAATTTGTCTGTATCCAAAATTTTCCAGGATAGCTGTACCTCCTAAGATTAATAATTCGGACAAATTCCTATTTTTTCTAAGGGTCAGCTCTTCAAAAATGAATGATCCTACACTCATAAAAATGCCAAATGCAATACTTAGAGAAAGGTAAGCAAGAAAAAATTGAGCACTCAGGACCCCACATAACCAGCTTATCGGGGTTATAACAAAGCCAAATACCTCTATTACCGGCCCAACAACATCCATCAGGAAGAAATAACTCATACCGATTATGCCTGGCGGACCGTACTTGAACGAGAAGATCATGTCTGAATGTTTCCAGAGTGTTTCTAATAATCCGCGCTGCCATCTGCATCTTTGCCTGCGCAATACACTTAAATTAGCGGGCGCCTCAGTCCAACAAACTGGATCCGGTACATATCGCATTTGATATTTTATTTTGTTTTCCCGATGAAACTTATGGAGCTTTACCACTATTTCCATATCCTCACCTACTGTACCGTGACTGTAGCCTCCAACCTTGATTGCGGCAGTGCGGTCGAAGACCCCAAAAGCACCGGAGATAATTAGCATAGCATCCAATTTAGTCCATGCCAATCTCGCCATGAGGAAAGCCCGTGTATATTCAACAATCTGGAACAGCGGCACAAGTTTACGAGGTAATCCTTCTTTAATTATTTGGCCGGCATGAACTTCACAGCCATTGGCAATCTTGATTCGGCCCCCTGCAGCTATCATTTCCTCAGGCTCTTCAATAAACGGTCGAACGACCTTTAACAATGAATCAGGACTGAGAATTGAATCCGCATCTACTGCACAAAATATAGGGTGTCGGCTTAAATTAATTCCTGCATTCAATGCATCAGATTTTCCGCCATTTTCCTTATCAATGACCAGCAATCGTGGGTACGATGGACTTCCGTAAATACCACGGATAGGCTTATGCTTTACTTCTTCACTAAACGCCCTCTGGACAGGTTTTAATTTAAATGATTCAATTATTCTTTGCAGCGTCATATCTGTAGACCCATCATTAATCACCACGACTTCAAACTCTGGATAATGCAATGCCAATAATGAATTGATATTTTCCACAATTGTAGATTCTTCGTTATGTGCTGGAACAAGTATTGAGATTGGGAAACTAACGCCGCTTGTCATCAGCCACCAGGGGTCAGCCTGGCGTACTTTGTAAAAGTACTTTTTTATTTCTAACGTAGCCAAAATCAGCTGCGCTAAAAAGCAGAGCGCATGCACCATCAAATAAACTAGCACAACATAATTGGCCGCTAAAATAAGACTTATAAGCAGATTCCTAAACATTTAGTGAACCAGTCCAGTTTTGTTTTTCAATTAACAAGCTCATAGCTATCTCAGCAGATCTTCTAAACGGTCCCTTACAGGCATCTGTTAAAACAGCTAATCCTTTCTTACCTATCTTGTACAGTGAATCCGCAGCATTATACCGAACCCACCAACTCGGGTCGTTTAATAATGATTCCAAAAATGGAATAGCCGATTCTAATTTCATTACACCTGCGGCCCTGGCAGCTTGAGCGCGTACTTCCCAATTTTGATCATTCAATAATTTAAGGATATTTGGAATTGTTCGCGGATCATGAAACTCCATAGCTATTCTAACTGCAGATACTCTCAGGGCAGGATTTTCTGACTCCATACACTCAATAATTATTGGAATGGCTTTTAAATCTCCAATCTTGCCCAACGCATCTAAGATAATCAGTCGAACATTCACATTCTCTGTCTTTCTAAAAACGTCTAACAATTCATCAATTGATTTTCCACTTAAGCTTTCGAATATTTCCAATACCTGTTTACCTGGTGGTTTTTGATCATTTACTAATTTATCAAATAATTCCTTAATCGATGGACTTTGGCCAAGTAAAACCAGACTTCTGGCAGCTTCCAGGCGGACCTCGTATACATCGTCGTTAAACAAAATGTTTAAATCTTCGATTACATCTGGGTCTTTAAAAAATCCGAGCCCTCTGCATGCCTCAAGCCGCTTCCACCAGAACCTGGATCTGGCTAAACTCTTATACAAATCCTTTAAACCCGAATCCTTTAATAACACCGAGAGCCTTTCTAAGTAATCACCCTTAAGTTTCGAATATAATTCTTCGGCTATCTCACTGATAATAATATCATCGCCTCTGCACAGACTATTCTTAAATGTTGAATACGATTCCGGATCGTCTAAAGCTGAAAAGATCAATGGTAACAAAATATTCTTTCGGTTTTCCTTTTTCGATAGCCGCCTGTTATAAAAATATCTGTGAATCAATAAAATGAACATCGAGATTATTGCCAACGCCAAAAAAAACATCGAACAATAAATAATAAACCTCAAAGCTGTATCATTCATTTTTATAAATAATCATCTGTATAGCGTGCGATTATAAAATAGCTGGCTAATTAATAAAGCTATGATTGCAAATTTTTGATAAATCGACAAAAATAAAATCATGAAAAAATTAATCTATTCCAGTGTTTGTTGGACGTGGCTTTTGTTTCTAACGTCAGGCTGTGTTATAAAAACGTTTACCACAGCAAAACCTAAAGGAACCGAACAAACCAAAGAAACTTTACTCGTTCTACCGTTTGAAAATTTAGCAAGCTCTCGATTCGCAGGGCTCAATGTAACCGAATTATCCATAACAATACTTCAAGCTCAGGGTCATTTTTTCATTAAAGATGCATCCTTAATAAATCTAAACAGCCAAACCCAACTTAGAAAGTTAGAAGTTACTTCATGGGAGAATCAAATAGCAATCGACACAAGCCATGCAATCCATCTTGGAAAACTAGCAAATGCAGACTTTGTACTATGCGGTGTAGTTAATGATTACGGTTACGTTGATGGCCTTGGCGAGACGGCCACCGTAGGAATTACAGTACGACTTATAGAAGTTAAGTCTGGACTTACTATTTGGACAGGCTCTATCTCAGAACGCTCTGCATGCTCGCCTTTTAACCAGGAAAGCATACAACGCCTTGCACATAATTCATTGATTGAATTATACACCAAAATGGAAAATGACCTTTGCGGAAAACATAATCAACCCCTTAACATACGGCCAGGCGTTCTTAAGCTGTCAAAATGATCTAATCTTACTAAACCCACATTTATGGATAGGCAGCAAATGCCAGAATGCCTCTTAAAAAGATTAATAACTTTGTTTTGTGTTTTTATATCCCTGTTTTCCCGGACTACTATACATTCCGAATCTATTTTGCCCAAAGAATCCACACAAATTAATACCAATACCACAATAATTTGGTCAGAGGTAAATAATTTTCTCCAGCAAAACCACATCGACAAAGCTATCGACCTGCTTCAGAAATCGTTAGAGCTTAATCCAGCAGACACTCAATTAAGATTCAGACTTGCCCGATTATTCGCATGGTCCAGCAGGCTCAAAAGTGCCGAGTCTAATTACCTCCAAATCCTAAAATCATATCCCGAGGATATTGATGTAAAAATTGGTCTTGCTCAATGCCTTTATTGGAGCAGCAGATTCCTGGAGGCGCAACAACTGATTGAATCAATTCTCGAAAAAAACCCAGAAAATTTATCGGCTCAGATATTGTTGCTTCGGATCAATGCTGCGCAGGGGCACAGACTAGCAAGTTATATTAATGCTGTTGAACTTGATAAAAAGACAGAAAATAAAGACCCTGAACTCGGACTACTAATTGCGAGCTTATGCCCGTATGAACTTTCGTCCAATATTGTAGACCTTTTATCTCGCCCCACCCAGGATGGTGATATCCTGCTCCGGCAAAAAGTAGCCATAGCAAATTTATTGATCAGATCCGGACAACCTTCAAAAGGTATTATCCTTTTTTCAAATTTCTATTATTCATCTCCACCTGATTATAAAGCCGCAATTGAATTTGCTAATCTCTTAGCATCGATCGGAGACCTTAACACCGCCAAAGATCTTTATTTGCAAGCATCCAAATTCAATACGTCCCACCAGGAAGCATTGCTAGGACTTGCACGATTGGCGTCTCGCGAAGGCAGACTGTCAGAATCCCTGGAAATATTCAATACCGTAGCCGAAGAAAACCCTGAAAATCTGGATTCCTGGCTCGGTGTCCTGAGGATTTCACTAATGCTTAAAGATCATTTATCTGCATCAAATGCTATTGCTAAGATTCATGCCTTAAGTCCTAAATCATCAGTTTATTTTACCGAGCTATTAAAACTACAATTGATCCAATGCCAATATGAAAATGCAATTCAAACAGTAATTAATTGGTTGAATAATCAACCCGATGATCTTAATGCAAAATTTTGGGAGTTATTACTAAGTCCAGCAGAATTACTGGAAAAAAGCAAATTGTGCACTCTCCTGGATCCGTTTAACCCCGAACTCACAGCCAGTGTTCTCAAATTAGCTGATGATCCTGAGCTTGCAAATTCTGTGATTGCAAAGGCCCAAAATCTTCCCCCGTATATTAAAACCTCTCTGATTTTTGAGATTTCAAAACAATCCGCCATGCTACTGGATGCCAAATCACTTAATTCTTTTATATGCCAACTGCCAACTAATAAAGCTACACTCTGCCGAATACTTTATTCAGGACACAAAACTTATCTTTCTAAACCTTTTACACTTGAAGATGATTTATCTATACACCTGGATAAGCAGGCCATATATAACTGGCTCATCAACCAAACCGATAGCCGTCTGCGAAACCTCTACAATGAATCAGGAACAATGCTCCTTAATTTCTGGATTACTGCAAAAGCAAAGTGGTACTCAAAAATTTCTAAACGCTCTGACACCTTACCCGACTATTCCCTGCTCTACAAAAACCTCCTGGAATTAATTAATCCATGCTTAAAGTCAGAGTTCCAAAAATATCTTACCGACGCGTTTCAACCTCCACCACAGGAGTTTGCTTTCATAAAAAACAACCAGGCACGATGGTGCTTCTATAATTTTAATTTCGCTGAAACAGTGGAACTGCTTGCAAGTTCACAAACAAACTTAAACCTTGAGGATTTACTTCTCCTCATTAACGCCTATACCGCCAGCGGTGATTCACAAAAAGCTATTGAAACATTAGAAAAATTGGATGCAAATAATCAACTCTCTCCTCAGTTAAGATTACAACTGATCGAGCTGTTAATAAAAAATAAATTTTATGAACGCGCCGAAATCCAATTGGATAAACTGAGATCTGAAGGTTTTAATGAGCCTGAGTATTATTTAGCTAAGTCCCGGTTGCTGCTTGCCAAAAACCAGGTATATGATTCCATGAAAATAATTTCTGATAACCTTTATAAGTTTAAAAATCCAGATTCACTCCTTGCTCATTACATCGAATCCCTGATCAAGCAAAATAAATCTGAAGAACTTACAAGGTTATTAGCAGATTATCCTGCCGGCCGCCATCTGACGCCTGAAGTTTTGTCGGCTATTAGCAGTCAAGCCAATATTCCAGAAATTGACCAAATTTTGAATTCACCCGATTGGATTTTTTCCGATTACCGGCTGCAATGGCAGCGGTTAAGAGAAAAATCAATAAACTTAGTGATCAACAAAGTCATTGGTCTTTTAAATTCAGGGAATATTAACGAAGCTGTCGCCTTATTTGATAATACAACCAAAAGTAATATACCGGATTCAGACTTCTGGTTCCTTGCTGGCAGGACATATTTTTTGACCGGCGACTATCAAAAGGCCGAAAAAGCTTATACTATTGCTTACTTACTTGGCTGCGGACGTCCAGACGCACTGCTAGCCATGCGACATTCTGATGCAAAAATATCTGGCTCCACAGACTTTATCAGGACACTCACTTCGGAATTAGATAAACACCCTCAAAACCGCGCGTACCGCACGACTCTAGTACTCATATTACTCAGCGAAGGTAAAATTAACCAGGCCAATAGAATGCTTTATCCGTTGGTTGAACAAGATCCGACTGATCCGGAAGTCCGCTTATTAGAAGCTCAAATAAAAGCCGCAGAACAACAAGTAGCTTACGCGCGCTCGTTATATAGCAGTATTCTCAGAAATGATCCAACCCTCCTGGATGCCAGAGCAGGACTGACAGCGCTAAAGTTAGCGAATCAATACGGATTAGCTTCAGGTTACGAATACAGCTTCCTGAATGACACTTCTGGAGCAGGACAAAACCTGCCCAACTGGCAGGAGTTCTACCTCAATGCCTGGACAAAGGCAAAACATCAACAGGTCTATACTTTCGAATACCGGTGGTTAAATAGATTTGGCAAAACCGCCAGCCAGGTTTATGGTCTATTATCAAAAGGCATCAATAATAATTGGATTGTAAGAGCCAATTTAGGCAAATCCATTTGCGGAGATTTTATCGCAAACTGGCGGGGAGGTTTTGGGCTCTCATACAAAATTACACCTGACCTTTTCGCTGGTACAGATTTGAATTATATCGATTTCGATGACGTAAATGTTAAACAAGTCATTCCCTCCATCACTTACAGATGGCACCCAAAGTGGACTTCGGAAATAAGATTTTATTTGTCAAACACCGAATTTAACGGCAGTTCAGACAGCTTCGGCCTTACCACATATTTTGACTTAGGATGGCAATGGAAAGAGCAATCAGGGATAAAATTGTTTTTTGCCATTGGAGACGAGAATGCTGCCGATCTTACCCGCGACCTTGTTACTGAACAACAATTCTCAGCAGTTGGCATAATTCTCAGGCTAGGTTTCAAAAATAAATGGCAATTAGAACCATTATGGCGCTATGAGTCACATAAAAATTTCTATTCTCATACTATAGGACTTTCTTTAAAATACGCGCATTAAGATCTTAACTCATCATTTTTACTTTGTGAATCAAGGCTTAACTATGAACAATTGACTTGTAAATAATATGGAAACAATTATGCTCCGATTATGATTTTACTGTGGGGCTTAATGTTAATAGTATTGGCGAATTATTATCCAGCATTCGCAGAAAAAATCATATTAAAAGATGGCGTTACAAGTATCACTGGCAAAATCCTCATAGAAAAACCATCGCAATATATAGTGG
>Ga0078972_1001232_pt1 | contig 98291 bp, 86 predicted proteins | sample YelNatPaOPGAMG01_FD_67568 | JGI IMG/M metagenome (GOLD analysis project Ga0078972, IMG submission 67568) | Hot spring thermophilic microbial communities from Obsidian Pool, Yellowstone National Park, USA - OP-RAMG-01 (SPADES assembly) (version 2) | ecosystem: Environmental > Aquatic > Thermal... | reverse complement strand
TGGAGGACGCTGGCCGCCGGGGCCAGTTCGGTGTGCAGGACCCCGCTGGTGATGTCCAGCCCGACCTCCACCACCTGGGTGGCGACGACGATGAGGCTCCCGACCCGCCACTGTTCCTGCTGAGGGCCGCACTCGGCGCTGAGGAACGCCTCCTTGACCTGCCGGTGGGGGCGCTCAAAGCGGCTGTGGAGGAGCATCACCCAAGGGGGACCCTCGGGCGTATCCGATATCTTCTCCCGGAGGACCTGCACTGCTTGGTCCAGGATATAGAGCCATTCGTCGGAGGGCACAGCGTGCCGCAGAGCCTCGTAGAGGGGTGCTATGACGGGTGCGGCCACCGGGACAGGACGGCAGCCTGCCTTCACCAGTTCCTGATACAGGCTCAGGGCACGCTCGACGGTGTTGCAAACGGCAATAGAACGACGGATTCCCTCGTGCGCTCCTAGCACATCCTCCGCCCGAAGAAGGTTCCCCCGCCAGAAGAACTGCCGCTCCCGGCGGTGGAAAGTGCCGCCTCGGGTCTCAATCTGAGCGACCTCCTCCGGAGGAACGATCTCTACCTGGGCTCCCAGAAGCGATGCGGCCTCCTCGAGGAGCGTCCGGGAGAAGGTAGCCGTCATCAGGATGAAGGGGGTAAACCGCCTGAAGAGGCGGAGCAGTTGTAGGGTAGTTTGGATCGCCGCTGGCGGGAAGAGGTGGAATTCGTCAAAGACCAGATAGGCACCCAGCACGGCGCCTACGTTGACGTTGGCTTGGCTAGAGGAAAGGCTGTATGGGACCCCCAGGGCGCTACTGAGCACCTGGTCTAGGGTGGCGAAGACCAGGTCCCCCATTAGTTTGGGGTCTCCAGGGGACTCTCCGGTCTGAATGCGCACCTCCAGGTGGCGGCGGAAGCGCCGCTCATAGGACTCGGCTAGTTTTCGGTATTCGCGCTCAAACTGGGTAGCCAGGACCCGCAGAGGGACGGCGTAAAGGCACTGCCGGGGGAAACATTCCGGAGGGAAATCGAAGAAGGCCTCGATGAACGGCGCCAACGCAGCCCGTGTCTTGCCGGAGCCAGTGGGGGCCTGGAGGACGACACATTGCCCCTGCTGGATCGCCCGCTTTACCCTTTGCTGGTAGGAATAGAGCGGAACCATCAGTTACCCTCCGAAGAAATCCTCCAGCGTCGTGGAGCGATCTCGGGCAGGAGAAGAGGCTACATGCCACCCATACATTAGGGCCATGGCCCGTGCCTCTCCCATCAAGGTTTCCCGCAATTCCTTTGGCGCCAAGACCTCTACATCGGCCCCCCATCCCCGGATCCAGGGAAGCATCTCCTGGACTTCCGCTACCCGCGCTCGCCAGATAAGGCTTCCGTCGCGCTGCTCCTCCACCTGCTCGCTCTGATGCCAGCGGGTCTCCCGTACCCGATGGGCGACGCGCGGGTGAAATCTCAGGACGACTTCCACCGGTTCCTCGTCGGTGTACCAGATGCCCCACGCATCGGTCAGGAGCTCCCGTGGGTCAAAATCTTCGGGGATGGTGTAATGTTCGGTGAGCAATTCCACGCGCTCGATTCGCTCCAATTTGAAGGTACGCAGTGCGCCGGGAGGCTCGCGCCAGCCGATGACGTGGGTCGTCAGGCCAACGGCGTATGGCTGGATAAAGTACGGCGCAAAAACGTATTCGTACACCCGCCCGCTTTTCTCGTGGCGGTGCCATACCCTTATCTTGCGTCCCTCGGCCCACGCCCGAGTCACCGTTTCCAGCACTTGGAGATAACGGGGGTCATCCCGCTGGGCTACATCGTCCATCACATCAGCTGATTGGTGTAAGTAACGGCTGATATGCGGGGCCAGTGGCTCCAGGGCTGTTCCCAGCTTACGCAGGGCGGCAGCGGCATGAGGGTTACGCTTGTCTGTGCGCGTAGCCATAAGACGGGCTGCCATATGCAAGGCCATGGCCTCGTGAAGTGTCAAGGGAACCTGAAAGGAGAAAAGCGTCCGGTCCACAAAGAGGCGTTCCCCCTCCTCGTAAAGAGGATAATGTGGGCTAAGATCGTCAACGTATCGTGCCACTGTAGACCGGTGAACACCCAGGCGCCGAGCGATCTCTGCCCGGGTTAAGCCCTCAGGATGGCCGAGGAGCAGGGTCAGTACCTGCAACAAGCGCTCAGATTTCTTCAGTGCTCGTTCCATATGTCGCCTCATATACACCTTTGGTGAATTCCAATGCCAGTATAGCACCAGAGTGTTGCATGTACTGCAACAATGGGGACATCGTTTTACCTTTTCCTCCGCGCGGCGTCCCGCACGGCCTGGAGGTCCAGCACCTCAGCCACTTCATAGTGGGGCGGGATCGAGCCCTGGGCCGGCCGAAGACGGATACAGGCCGGGAAGTAACCGCAGCGGCCGTGGAGTTCGGCCAGGAGCACCACAGCGATAAAGTTGAGGGAGGGCGGGTTCACGAGCAACGGCAGAGTCTGCCACTCGATGGTGGAAAGCGCGCACGCGTCCACCATGGCAACCACCTGCGGGATGATCGGCTGTTGCGGGTCAATCTGGGCCGGGATCTCTACGACCCGATCCACTTTCTGGCCGGTAAGGGCCTCGATCTGAGCGATATGCTCCGGGGTCAGGGGATGCGCGAAGTTGAGGAGAACCATCACAGGATCTCCGGGTAGAATGTGATGTGCACCAAAGGAAAGGAGTAGTTGGGTTGGCCGAAGGGGGTGCCTTCGGCCACCGCCACGGCATAATTGATCGCGCTGGACCAAGGATAGTCCTCGGGGCGAGCAACCAGGCCGGCCCGGACAGGGTTGGCATGGATATAGGCCACTTTTTGCAGAAGATTGCGTGGCGTATACACGTTGAAATCGTAGCTTGCGCCCTGCTGCCAGATTTTGTAGCGCCAGTTGCGGTAGTGAGGACGGTCGGCCGGCTCGCGGACTGGCTGTAACAGGGTATTTGGATGGGCGACGGCACTGCCTGGATAGGCGACGGCAGTGCCGTCGCCTATCCAGGCCCCTTCGCTCAGTCCCTTTAGATAATCCACCATCCGCCTGGCCGAGCGGCCCTTTACCGCCCAGGCCACCTTAGAGATGGTCAGATCAGGCAAGGCATCGGTATCCCAGCAGAGGAGCAGAGGAATATGGTCTGGCATGACCACAAAGGCCAGCACATGGAAACCATAGGCCGTGCGGGCGGCCTCCAGTTCGTCACAGAAGATGTGCGCGCAGGTCAGGTCGCTGAACAAAGGAGTGCTCCGGAAGGTCTTGGCCGTCAGAAAGTGTGCGCCGATGTTGTACTTGGGCAGATGGGTTCTGGGTTTCATACAAGGCCTCTGTTCTATGAGATTCTGGGGCGAGTAAAGGCAGTGCCTTGCGCATTCCAGCCAGTGCCTTCCCCCCCGTACCGCCTTTTAGCCCAGTGGCAACTCTTCCACTTTCAACCAGAACTCCTCTTGAGCGAGGGCCTCAATGGTCAGGCTGGCTGCTCGTGCTTCTTGCAAAAGCTCCTGGTAGGGACGAATCAATTCCCATTGCGGGCCAACGACATAGTCGCCATTTGCCTCGGCGATGAGGCCCTGCTTCCACAATGGGGCCAGATATTCGGTGCGGAGCACTTCTTCTGATGTCAGCCCTCGGCTCAAATCCCAGTACTCCCTTTGCAGGAAGCTGAAGAGGTCCTCCAGGGAAAGTGGGCCATAATCTTTCAGGACCTCAAGGATTGTCCGGCGGAGCTGGCCCAGGGCTATAGGCATCACCGGCAGGTCTACCCAGTAGCCGTCCTCGGCGGTGAAACGGATGCAATTTTCGGCGGCTTCGTTCTCGGCCTGGACGTAGTACAACCGGGCCACATCGCCGGAGAGACTGGCGACCAGTTCTAACGCGAAATTGATCACATTGTTGCCGCCAGTCAGGTTGACCCACATCTCCTTTCCCTGACCTCCAACCCCGGCCAGCGCAGCAATCACGCGGATCACCCGCTCGTAGGTGGTGCGATGGTTGCGGCGGTCGACTTCGCACCAGAAGATGGTGCCGGAGGCGCGCCCCCCGCTGATAGCCGGCCATTCGCGGCGCAACAAGTCCCGCAGCACTTCCTTCTTGATCGGCCCGCCGCCTTTTTCGGGCCCCATTGCGATCCTGCCCGGCGCGTTGTCAACATAGTTGTAGGAACGACGATCGCCGCACAGAACCTCCTGTGTAGTGAATAGGACCAGAGCCTGTACGTCCCCGACCTTCTGGTCTTCCTGGCGCTGGCGGATCTCGCCGGAGCGGGCGAAAAAGCGTTGGTCCTCGGTGTTCCAACGGTTGTAGCGGTGGGCCAGGTAGCTCAACGGCCCGACAACGGTGCTGGGGGAACGGCCCAGGCCCATCAGATGGTAGACGCCCACGAGGTTACCTCCTCCGCTCCAGGTAGCGCTCCACGGCTCGCCTGGCGGCCTCCAATTGGCCTGGGGTGTCAGCGGTCGTTTCCACGATCAGTTGCATGGGAAAGTCCAGGCCCAGGCGTTCAAAGATGCGCAGCCGGTTGGGTTGCTCCGCCTTGACTTTGGCCTCGCCAGAGCGCCACTCGCCGCTCTGGATTTGAGTGATAAAAGGGAAACGTCCAGACAGCTCCCACGCAAAGCGCTCCAGGCGGTCACGGTAGTGGTGCTTGGCGATAGTGACTTTGCAAGCGTCCTGTCGTGCCGGTGGCAATCCCTCTACACCTTCCAGGATGTTCAAAATAGCCTTGCCCAGCTCGGTAGGCTTTCCTTGGGGGTCCAACAGATTGTTGGCTTGCAGCAGCGCCTTCAGGGAACGTTCGGGAATGCTTCCTCCTCTCAACGCTTCCCGGATATCCTCAAGCCACGGAAAGAGGCCAATGAAGGGCAGGTCCACCAAACGCGGCCGATCGTCGGTATCCAGACGTGGATGCAACTGCTGGATGCGGTCCTCCTCGGGTAACCGCCGCAGTTGAGCTATCTCACCTCTTTCCTCTAGCCAGGGTGGCACCCAGATGTGAAACAACCGCTCGGCGCCGTAAAACTGCACCGCCAGGGCGAGGAGTGCTGACATCGCTTTGCGCCCCCCAGCGATGCTCACATAAAGCCGGTGTCCCGCGTCCCGATAGGTCTTTAGGATGCGACAGGCCTCCTCCATGAACTCCGCAGCCGCCTCGGGGCTGTCCACGTCTCCGTATTGGCCGATGGACACAGGCTCTATCCAAGCCAGGCTATCGTGTTGGGCGAGGTGCGTGGCGAGTAACTCGTAAGCTTCACGAACATCATAGTCCTGGGTCATCAGCAACACAACCCCATCGGGCCGGCAGCCCTGCTCCGTCAACAAGTCCACAGCCTCGGTTACAACCGCAGGGGAGGTGCCCAGTGTGGCAATCAGCAGTTTTCTAGACATCACCCAAACCTCTGTACCAGTTCTACCGGCGACAGCACTCTGATCCTGATATCAAGCAATTGGCGGCGCTGATTCTGCTGCGCGATGTTTGTCCAGCGTTTGTCAAAAGTGACCAACCAACCCCTATAAGCAATGCCCGTCCCGATGATAAGCGCATCTGGTAAAGCGTTTCTTCCCAAAGGAGAACGAAATACCCTCAGGATCTCTAATGCCTGTTTCTGAACGGTTTCGGTGCAAGGAACGACACGAACGCCGTAAGCATCCTTCAACGCTTGAATGCTTTCCACTTCCTGACTAATCTCATCGTTGCTCTTCGTTTGATTGCAATAGAGCTCCATCAGGCTGATTAGGGAGACCAGAATGCTCCCGTGGCTGGAAGCCACCACCAGAGCGTCGGCAGCCTCCCCTTTATCGCTGTGGAGGTAGTCGATGAGGATGCTGGTATCCAATACGAACCTCATCGCTGGTCCTACCCTCGAAGCGAACCGCGGACAGTATGTATCCGCAAAAGCCAGCCGACGTAGCCCAGCGTCTTCTTTCGACTCTCTTCGGGGAGACGACGGAGGGCTGGCAAGTGAGACCGTACAGCCTGAGCAATGAGCTGATTGTCCCTTCGAACAGCCGGGCGCAAGGTAGGATCAACGCTGAGCCGCTCGGCGTAGGTTACTGCCCGATCCAGACCATACCGTCCAACTACCTGCATCCAGCGCATCCAGTCGTTGCGCGACACCTCGGGCAGTTGATTGGCAATCTGTTCGGCGAGTTGGATTTGGTCGTCTAACATCATCAGTACACCTCCACGGGGCAAGGCTCATTCTTGGGTTTGGCCTCCTGAAGGAACCTTTCCCAGGCCATCTCGTCCAGGAGAGTTCCCACATTATCCAGCCATTGGCGTACATGCGAAGTCAAGCTGTCTAGACGCCGGCCTCCCTGGACGAGAGAGCCCAATGGATCTGCTTTGTCCACCAGGTAGATAGCCCGTGGAGCAAACCGTACGCTCCCCAGACAACGAGGCTTGGCCCCGCCCAGTTTGATTGGGAAGGCATAAACCACGCTGTCCGGTTTCTGAGAATGTGGGCCAAGGCCCAGAGCGCGCAGCAAGGCCCCCATTTCCGCCTCTTCCAGGTTCTCAAAGACCAAGGCGGTCTCAAAGCGGCTTCCTCTAGGCACAACCTCCAGATAGCGATGGCTCCTTTCGGGTCGCATATCTAGCCCCTGGAAAACCTTACTTTGGTAGAACTTGCGCCCCTTGCTCTGCCGCGGCGGCCAGAGGTCGGAGATTTTGATGCGGGTGGTCCGCACTTCCCCTACCGGGGTCGCATCGGAAAAGTGCACCCGGCCACGGTAGCCCGTGACCCCAAAGAGCCGACAGGCTGGACATAGCAACGTTTGCTGCTCCTCTCCTTTTTTGATCCCCTGGCAGGCCTGGTGAGACCTCGGCATTTCCTCATCATGCCCTCGCTGCGGGACGCACGAGTTCGTCAGGACCTCGTATACCCCGCGCACGGCCCCTTTGATCCCCGTGCCGGGGATAACTAATCGATCATTCCGCCGAGCAAAACTATAACAGGCGTATTCCTGACTCTGGTCGCGCGGCGTGAACAGGTCCAGGAGACCGCTGCCTACGTACAGATAGTCGGAAAGCACCTCTATCTGCAGCACCATCCGCCCGGTCAGGCCGGAAAAGCGATCGTGCAGGTGAAGGATTCGTCTTTCTGGGGCCTTGTCCTTGTCCAGCGTGACCCAGAAGAAAGGCTTGGGTTCCAGCTGTTGCTGCGGGCTCATAGGTTGCCTCCTTTTCCGGGCACCAGGGCCCGAGGGCTGAGAAAGATCGCGACCCCATCCCGGTACAATACGATCCCTTTCCAGCGGCCTTCTCTGCCCATACGAGGGTAAACGGAGAAAGATGCATGCAGGCGGCGATCGTCCAGGGACTGGAGGAAGAAAGTGTGTTCCTCGCCTTCCCACTTTCCGGGGAGAGGGGTCAATCCAGAGACGGGCATTTCCGTGAACAGAAGAGCTCGGTAGCCTGATTCCTCCCGCCACCAGCGGAGTTCGCCGCAGGGGCCAAAAATAGCCCCTGTCTCCCGCCATTCCTGGGGTACGCCCTCGCCTATATGGAAGACGACAGCGTCGGCGACCCAGTGGTATAGAGGTTGCCCGAGTGCTGCAGCCTGGCTTTGTAGGTCTGCTGGTGGGCCACTCAGGGAATAGACGAAGATAGGCCGGCGCTCCATATTTACCCCCTCAATCGGATCGCAGTGATTCCATGGCTTTCCGGGCGATTTCCTGCCAACCTGTTTCGTCGTAGATTCGTCGCTGATAGAGCTCGAGTTCTAAAGTCCGTGCTGGTCTGGGCGCCCCTTCCAACTGTGGCACGCCATACAGGCCGTACCGATGCCGCTCCTCTTGGGAGACAAAGGCTGCCAGGCCCCTCAAAGCATTCGGATCACGCTGGGGTTCCGCCTCTTCCACTTGAGCCTCGCTGACCCGCACCGCGACCTCGCCGAAGCCACGGTTCTTGCCGAAGCCCACCTTTACCAGCCCCTGGTTCATGCTTTCCAGTGCCAGGGCCAGAAGGCCCAGTTGCCAGAGTTCATAGTTCTCCAGCAAGAGGCGTCCTTCGAAGACGCCGTCCACGGCTATTTCCATCTCAAAAGGCCCCTGGGTCACGGCATGGCTCAGCCGGGAGATGGCCACCCCGTAGCGGATTTCGGTTTTGATCTCGGTAACGGGCAGGAAATCTGTGAAGGCCGCCCGACCCTTGAGGCGAGTATGGCCGAAGATGCGACAAGCCCCACAGGATTGACGGTAGACGGCAGCGCTGTCTTCTTCCCTCTCCAAGCGCTTGGCACAGCTCTCTGGCTCATCGGGGAATGTGGGGCACGCCCAACGCCAGGAGTTCCTTTGGTTTAGCGTGCGGAGCACTTTTTCAGTAAATCCTCGTACCACGCCCTTCAGGGAAGAACCGGGAATGTAGACCGTCTCCCCCTTTGGGGGATGGTAAGTACGGACGAACTGCATGTCCGGCAACGTGGGGTCTGCCGAGATCCCGCCTGCCTTGATGAGCAGGGGACCGCGCGGACGGACCTGCAAAGTCAGGCGTAAGGCGTTGTAGCGCATCTTATGCATGGCCGGCCTCCTTTTTCAACCATTCCTGAAAAGCCTGGAGGAATGGTTCCGGCGCAACGGGCTGGGTTTTTCCCTGAATCAGGTAGTCCACCAGGTCCTCCTGCCTTACCCGGGTCAGTCGGACCTCACGCAGCACACCCCAGCCCGGTCCCCGGGTGACCTTGCCACCCAGGGGAAGGGTTCCTTCCTCCCACAGGTGGAGTACGGCCAGGAGGAAGCCCACCTCCCAGTCCTCCAGGTTCTCGGCCAGGATCTCAATATCGAAGCGGGCGCCCGGGACCACGGTCTCAAAGTCGTACTTGATCCCCGAGCGGGCGGCCCCCAGGTCCCGGTCAATGCCCACACCATCCCGGATCTGGGTGATAACAGGCAGGTCATCGGCGTTGACCAGGTAAGCGTCCTTGAAGGCCAGCCGGCCAGCGAACCAGGGGGAACCGAAGAGGCGGCAGGCAGTGCAACTTACTTCCCAGACCGACCGGGCAAAGATGACGTCTGCCTGTTGACGGTTTTGTCGCTCGGCCTGCTGCCAGAGTTCTGTCTTGCGATTGCCCGATACACAAGGATCGGCGAAAGGGTCACATGCCCATAGGTGCGGTCTGTGGTTCACCGTGCGGAGAATCCGCTCGGCCTGGGACCGCACGGCGCCCTTGATGGATGAGCCGGGAATGAAAGGCAGGCCATCGGGGCCTTTCACTACCGGCAAATCGGTGCCCGTCGGTTCCAGAGAGAGGCGCGCCCCCACCGAAAGGGCTGTCTGCATCTCCAGGGTGGCCTGCACTCTCAGGCGGCTGTAGAAAGCGGCAAAAACGCTCATTCGGTCACCTCCCTTGCTTTCGTGTCCCAGGTATGCCAGCGCACGGCGTAGCCCAGAACCCGCGAAGCCAAAGCCAGATGGACTGCTCTGGCTTCGGTTCCGACCACCTGACTGGCCAAACTTGTTGCCATCCCTTGTAGACCCCCCAGGTGTTGGATCGCGCTTTCAGCCCACTCTTTGTCTATTTCACCACGAGCTGCCTGGTAGCGGATGAAAAGTTCGAGCGCCTTCCAGGAGTCGGTGCCCTCGGCGATGTCCTGGATGTTGCGCAATTGGCGTCTCTTATCACCTCTCAAGCTCCTGGTGAGTTCACGAGCGGTTTGCACCAGCTCGTCATCCCGTTTTTCGATCTCGCGTCGTATACGAGAAGACAACGTTCTCATCTTTCCTGTACCTCCTGATGGAATGGATGACAGATCAGACACTCGCCGAAACTCTCGTCGCGGCGTTCGCCAACGCCCTCGGTTTCCACCCACTCCAGGGCAGGGAGCAAATCTTCCGGGTTCCCGCCCCAACGGAAGACAAAGGCGCTGCCCATTCGTGCAGCCAGGTTTGTCGGTTTGGGCAGTCCCCAGGTTTCAGACCAGCCTCCGGCAAAATCGGGCCGGGCCTGATACCAAACTGGTGTAAGGGTTTTACCGTTCACGTTCAGCGAGAGAACCAGGGTTGGTACCCCGTACGGATCGCGCAAAACAGCGGGCGCAAGGAGATCGACGGAAAAGTACAGCCCATCTGGCTCTGAAGGAAGCTCCTCGCGATTCACGGCCAGGGTTTGCAAGTCTGCCCATAGCTCCTTCAGAGTCTTGTTAAAGGCTTCCACCCGCTTCCGCAGAGAGGGCAGCTGTACCGTCGTCCCTTCGACCCGGATGCGCCCATAGCCCCGTGTGTGCATGGCACCGATGGCTGCGCCGTTCAGAGCCTGGCGCAGGGCCTCCACCACTTCCCCTTTGCCGTATACCTGGCCCAGGAAAACCAATGCAGCCTTGTCGGCCGAACCATCAGGCCTAGAGGACCAGGGGTTGATCGCAGAGGCTGTGTAGAGCATCCCCTCGGCGGCAGCGCGACGATGGCGGCTCAGCGCCACCTTTGTCTGAGCATGGTATCGCAGACGGGTGCGGGCGTAGCGAAGCCGATCACCATCTCGGTACACGGTGAAAAAGCCACGCACGGGCTCCATCCGGCTACCGCAGCTCGGGCACGCGATGCCAAAGGGCACCGCAAATCGGGCGCCGTGGGCCTTTAGCAGCACATAGGCCAGGTGGGGCAATAGGGTGTCTACAACTCCATGGCCCGCCTGCTCGGGATGCGGCTCGCTGCGAAAGCCCTCCTTGCGCTTGCAGGTCAAGGCGGTGAGTGGCATGGGCAACACATAATCTATGTCCCGCCACTCCACAGCAGGGAAGAAGTTGCCCAACCGCACCGATTCGACTCTGGGCAAGATCGCCGTTTCGCCCTGAGACAGGAGCCGGTCAGCCCAGGCACCCCGCAGCAGGCGGCCAGGGATGTAGGGGAGGCTGGTGAGAAACTGGGAGTCAGTCCGCACCTCCCCTAAGATGAGGGGCTCTTCAGGTTTGATCTTCAACCACATGGGGGCCTCCTCTCCATTGACCCGCGTATTGTTCTATGATGCTCTCTTCCACCTCCTTTCCGTCTATCCGGGCTTCCACCCGGATTTTGTCCGTCTCCAGCCACCCCAGGCCGCGGGTGCGGCCAGCGCCGATGGCGAATCCGGACCGGGCCGCCAAAGTGACCAGGGCCACAGCCTCGCGGGCCAGGTTGGTGTCCCTCAGGTCGCCTTCAATCATGGCGACCACTTCCCCCGGCTGTGGATCCGTGGTTTCCAGGAAGAACAGGCGTTGGGGCAGGGCCGCCCTTCGGCTGCGGCTGATGCTGACCCCGCTCCGTACCATGGCGTCCGGCTTTTGGACAAACTGACCGTCCTGAAAGCGCAAAGGCGAGGGCCGGTATGGGTTGCCGAAAACCTGGCACACCAGGCAGAGGTCCTCTTCCAGGCACATCGTCGCTGGGGCAGGGGGCAAGCAGACCCTCTGTCCCCAGCTGCGCAGCAGCACCTCGGCCCGCTCCCGGAGATAACCCTTAACCGTCGTCGCCGGAAGCATCGGCGTGCCCCTGGTGCCCAGAGCCAGCGCCTTGTCCACCCCCGGCCGCCGTCGGTTGCCGGTGGTGTGAAAGGCGGTGACCAAGGGGAACCGAATGGTGATCTCCACGTGGGCCATCAGGGCACCTCCTCGGACATTTCCTCCACGTCAGGCCTCGTGGCCCGCAATTCCGCCAACTCTAGCACGTCCAGCAGCGCCGTGCGCCACTTTCCAGAAGAGGCGTCCCACTTCCATAGCGGAGCCGGCGGTTCCTGAGGGTCCTGGGTGGAGAGGAGGTTCCCCAGGCCCCGCAGGAAAGCCTGAAAGGAGCGCTGCTCTTCCGCTCCGCGGCGCGCGATGTCGTAGTAAATGGTATTGAGGGAAACGAAGGGGCCTTTCTCTAGGGCTTCGGCCCAACGATGGCGCAAGGTGCGCGGCATCTTCAGAGCCTGCTCGACCAGGGGCACCAGCGAGCAGGCCTGCCCCAGGGCGTATGGCCGGACCGTGAGTCCGCGTTCGGGAGACTCGTAATACGCCAACAAGGGCTCCGCCGACTCGGCCGCCACCGGACTGGGAAGCCAGAGGAAGTTGACCGCGCTGCAAGGCTTAGCCAAATCCTCCTTCGCCTTTCTCTTGGCCTTCCTCAGCACGTCCTCTGCCAGTTTCTCCAGGTACCGAACGGGGTACTTAGGATCCGCTATAGCGATGCCACAGGAAGCGGTGATTTTTGCATCTGCCAACTGTTCCAGCTCGGCCCGTACTCGCTGGTTGACCTTCCCCTCAAACTGCTCCAGAAACGCTACCGCCACTTCCCAGGCGTAGCCCGCCTGGATCAGCAGGCTCACATCATCTCCGCCGATGTGAACGATCTCGAAGGGCCAGTAGTCTACGTCTCCAAGGGCTTGCCCGCAGGTCTCCTTGAGAGCTTCAAAGAGCGCCTCTTCCACGGTGCTGCGGAGGATTTGCGACAGTTTCCGCAATTCCTCCTCATCCCCCACGCACTGTAAGAGCCGGCCGATGTCGTTGCCATCGGCATAGAGGAAGGCGAGATACGGGTGGTCTCGAGCGCTATTTACCAGGTGGTCTAGGTCAACCGGGCGCTGAGCGGAAAGCGTTAGGCCCTGGCTCTCTGCCCATTCCCCAAAGTGCTCGTTCCAGAACCCTCCACCCTTACCCGCTTCGTAGCGCCTCCAGCATACCGGGCATAACCGCTTCTCTTCCCCTTCCGGAGAGCGCCATGCCCGGTGCGCTACCCGCTTGCCGCAAAGGTCACAGCGCTGGCCAAAGGGCGGGGCTTCCCAAAAGGGCGCTCGGGCTTTCTGAGCCTTGGCGTCCCGCAGCTGACCAGCCAAGAACGTTACTCGCTGGGCAAAAGGCAACGGCGGTGCCCTATGGCCTCCTGCCTGGACGAAATGGGCCTGCCAAAGGCGCCGGGCCCACGAAGCTGTTGGGGGTACATCCGGAAGATCAGGGGGCAACTCCTGCTCGTAGACCACTGTCACCGTGGCGGCGCCCGTCTTGTCCAGGTATAGCTCTTCTACGGCCCGTTTGGCCGCCTCGGCTCGATCGCTCGGGACACGAAAAAGGAAACTTCCGCCAGAACAATAGATTTCTTTCCCGCCAAGGGCCTGGAGTTTCGCCCGGATCTCCTCTTCGCACTTCACCAGCAAGAGGCTGCCCCCACTGATTTGGGGTAGGGCTGAGGTATCAAAGACAAACTCCTTGATCGCATCGACATCGCCGTAAAGCAGAACAGTGGGTGCGTCCTGGCTCATCATTCCCCTCCAAACGCTCAACGGTCGAAAATCGCGGCCGTCTGCCGTTATCGGGCTACGTAGGGCAATTCCCTCGTCCCTGGCCACGGGAAGCGGAACTTGTACGGACCGTTGCGCCTTTTCTTGATTCTAGATTGGGAAGCTTGCCCTGTCCATACGAAGAATTTCCCGAGAGCCTTGGGAGCTTCCTCCTAGCTCAATCCGCTTCGCTCGACGCAAAGTACCCAGCCAACTCCGCCACCAACACTGCCCGGCTCACTGGAACATCGGTCCGATAGCCTCGCCATTCGTGCAGCTTGGCATAGATGGCCGTCAGCTGGTTGGCCACCGTTTTCTCGCTCTTCCCTAACCGCCGGCCGATCGCCGCGTTGTCCAGCCCCAGGCACACCAATCGCGCCACCTTTCGTTCTGCTGGCGTGAGATAGTGCTCGACAAATTCTTTCTTACGCCGCCACTCTTCCTCCTGCCGGATGGCCCGCTGCACCTGAATCGCCTCCCATGGGTCTTGCCGGAGGGCCAGTTCAGTCAGCACAGGCGAGACATAGCTCCACCGCAGCACCGGCACCGGCACCAGCCATACTCGGTCGGTGGGCTGCACGTGCATCACCCGCTCCTCCCCTGGCCGCCAACCCTGAGAGAGAAGGTGCCACACCCGGTCGTCCTCGTCGAACAGGAGCTGAGCGACCACCATGCCGCACACCGCCATCGGCTTGCGCCCGCCCGCGATGCACAGGTGCACCAGCTGCCCGGCGCGCTTTTCCGCTAGGACCACGCGGTACAACGTGCGTAGCAGCGCCGCCAGGTCCGCCTCGGTGGCGATATCGGGTACCAGCCCCTCCTCTCCCACCACTGCTACGGGATGATACTCACAGGCGCCGGGTGCCGAGAACTCCTGCGCCAATGCCCCCAGCGCCTGCCGCACTTCTTCCGCCACCGTGTGCACCACGATCACTTTTTCAATAGCGTACCCCTTCTCCCGGAGCACGTCCAGCGCCCGGGTAATCACCTGTGGTTCTGTACCCAGGGTCGCGATCAGCACCTGCCGGGCCAACGGATTCCCCTGCTGGAAGTGGGCCCTGCCTTCCCGGCTTGTGGCCCCTCAACGCTGCCCCTATTTATCCCACCGGATCGGCATCCCCATAGGAATTGCCCGACCGGGCTACCGGTTTATCGCTTGGTGCGAACCTGTACCCTGCGGAAACACTCGGGGCGCAGGAATAACTCCGTCAGCCGGCCCCAAAAGGCGAACGGGGCCGCTGCTTTCAAGGCCTACCCCACAACGAGACGACCGTTTGTGCGAGAAAAGCCAGTAACTTACCCCCTTCGACAGACAAATCCACCCCCGTATAACCATCCCAGGCCCTCCCGCGCCTGCAAAAACCCTCGTAACACGGCCATGTGTTTGTGCCCTCACTTCAACCGATTGCCTTCAACACGGGTGAGAGCATCCATAATCATAGCACAGCCCGGGCGTGTATTGCAACTCTCGGTGGTTGCTTCTTTTGGCAAAGGCACGCCTCGCGGGGTATCGGGCCCGGTTAAGTCCATTTTGCAGCTCCCCGGGGGCTGCGATCGCGCCCACCTCGGCCGCGTCGGTCTCCCCCGCCGGGAAACCCAACGGGCCCTCCTTAAACCACCGGAAGGCCCGTTGGACCCATCGCCCGATCCTGCTCCGCACCGGGCTTATGGCTCGGGCGGAAGCATCGGAATCCGGATGCCTTTGGCACGTGCCACGGCAATCGCTTCTTCATAGCCGGCATCGGCATGGCGCGCCACGCCGATCCCCGGGTCGTTCGTGAGCACGCGCTCCAGCTTCCCGTCCGATTCCCGCGTCCCGTCGGCTACAATCACCATCCCCGCGTGGAGCGAGTAGCCGATCCCTACCCCGCCCCCATGGTGGAATGCGACCCAGGTCGCCCCCGAGGCGGTGTTCAGGAGCGCATTCAGCACCGGCCAGTCGGCGATCGCGTCCGACCCGTCCCGCATCCCCTCCGTCTCACGGTTCGGGGAAGCCACTGACCCCGAATCCAGGTGGTCCCGCCCGATCACGATCGGCGCGCTCACCCGGCCGCTCCGCACCAGTTCGTTGAACGCCAGGCCGGCCTTCGCCCGTTCCCCATACCCCAGCCAGCAGATCCGCGCTGGTAGCCCCTGGAAACGGACCTTCTTCTGCGCCATCCGGATCCACCGCCCCAGCGCCTCGTCCTCGGGGAAAAGCTCCAAGATCGCCTCGTCGGTGGTGTAGAGGTCCCGGGGGTCGCCGGAAAGGGCAACCCACCGGAACGGTCCTTTCCCCCGGCAGAAAAGCGGCCGGATGAACGCCGGGACAAAGCCGGGGTAACGGAAGGCATCCTTCACCCCCGCCTTCAACGCCTGCCCACGCAGGTTGTTGCCATAGTCAAACACCACCGCCCCGCGGCGCTGGAATTCCAACATCGCCTCTACATGCTGCGCCATCGAGGCCATGGAACGCCGCACATACTCCTCCGGGTCCTCCCGACGCAGCCGCAACGCCTCCTCATAGGGCAAGCCATGCGGGACATAGCCGTTCAACGCATCGTGCGCCGAGGTCTGGTCGGTCACCACATCCGGCGTCACCCCCCGGATGGCAAGCTCGTGGTACACCTCCGCCGCGTTCCCCAGGAGGCCGATCGACTTGGCTTCCCCCCGCTCCAACGCTTCCTCGACCCAGGTCATCGCCTCTTCCAGATCCTCGGTCGCCACGTCCAGGTAGCCGGTGTCCAGCCGGCGCTGGATGCGCTGCCGGTCCACCTCTACGATCAGGCCTACCCCCTCGTTCATGGTGATCGCAAGCGGTTGCGCCCCGCCCATGCCCCCCAGGCCAGCCGTCAGCACCCACCGGCCCTTCAGCGTCCCCCCGAAATGCTGCCGCGCCAGCTCCGCCAGCGTCTCGTAGGTCCCCTGGAGGATCCCCTGTGTGCCGATGTAGATCCAGCTCCCGGCAGTCATCTGGCCGAACATGGTCAGGCCGAGCGCTTCCAGCTCCCAGAATTTCTCCCACGTCGCCCAGGCCGGAACCAGCACGGCGTTGGAAATCAGCACCCGCGGCGCCTCCGGCGTGGTCTTGAAGATCCCCACCGGCTTCCCCGATTGCACAAGCAGCGTTTCATCCCCTTCCAACTCCCTTAGCGCACGCACCAGGGCGTCGAAACACTCCCAGTTGCGCGCTGCCCGCCCCGTGCCGCCGTAAACGATCAGCTCCTCCGGCTTTTCCGCCACTTCCGGGTCCAGGTTGTTCATCAACATGCGCAGCGCCGCTTCCTGTGGCCACCCCTTGCAGGAAATCGTCGTCCCTCGCGGGGCCCGCACGACACGCGCACCCGACATCGCCCACCCTCCTCGTGCTAGCCGGGCACCATTGCCCACATAGCGGCCGTTCGGGACGGCCGGTAGAGCGCTTTGAACCGGGGCACGGCCAGCCGGGCCATCCCCGCCGGCCGACGCCACACACCCACCGCCGGCACCGGTGGGACCATCCCCTCCGGCGGCCGCCCGACCACCAGCACCGCCTGACTCGTCCCCCGACGGCCAGCCGTGTTCACCGCCTCCACCAGCAACCGGTGCTCCCCAGGGCGCACCGCCCAGGTCACGGTGTACACCCGCTCGGAAAGCGGATACACGGTGCTCGTGATCGCCGTGCCGACAAAGATCCCGTCGTAGAAAAAGTCCACCCGCGCGGCCGGGGAAACGCTCTCTACCTTGGCCACCAGCGTCACCGTAGGATCGGTCAGCACGCTCCCCGGCGTCGGGGAAAGCAGACGCACGTAGATCGGCCCGCGGTCCAGGTAGACCGGGACGTAGGTGTGGCCCGGTTCATCCCCGCTGAAGCGCGGCCGGCCTTCCTTCGTCACCACCGTTAGCCGCAGCACGTAGGCGCCATCCGGCAGCATCGAGGGGTCCCATACCGCCAACACCCCGTTGTGCACCGGGGTGCGGCCCACATCCTCGGCCACGTTGTGCCACTCCGTGGGCATCTCCCCCGATGGCCCTTTCTGCCCCCACTCGACGATGTAGTAGGCGAACTGGTCCTTCGGATCGCTCGAGACCAGATCTGCCGAACCCCGGATCTCCACCGTCCCAGTAATCCCGTCGTAGCGCGTGGGGTAGGTGATTGTGCGCACCAGGCCGGCCCAGCGGTTCGGCGGCGGTTGCCCCGGCTGGCCCGGCTGCGGCACCCCCAGGTCCAGAGGACAGGTCATCGTGGGCACCTGCGGGATCCCCGCCTCGCGCATCCACTCCTCCAGGCCGGCCCGTTCCTCCAGCTTCGCCACGCTCCAAAGGTCCAGGAAGACCTGCTCCTGCACCAGTTCGGGGGGATAGGAAACCCCCTCTCGAGGGAGGCAGTAGCGCGGGGGATTGCTCCCGGGGATCTGGACCACGACCATCGGCTTGTGAACGGTGCACACGTCGCGGGGCTCTGTCCCCTGGACAAAGGTCTCCATCACACGCGGGCAGGAGGGGCCGGGGAGCTTGCCCGATACCGCACAGACCTCGACATCGACGATGCCCTGCGGCCGACGAAAGTCGTACTGGAGCTGGCCGTTTTCATCGCGCAGGACGTCCTCGAGGTCCGGGTTGGCAAAGTAGGCCAGGCGTAGATCCTCCTCGGGAAAGTAGCGGGGCAACCCGACCTGTTCGTCCAGCGGGTGAAAGACCGCCTCCATAAAGTTGTGCCAGATGCGGCCCGCCGTGCGCACGCTGGGGATGCCCCGGGCGTGTTCCGCTCCGCGCGGCGCGCAGTTCAACGTCATCGGTTCGTTGTTGTTGTTCCCCACCCACACCCCCACGGCCAGGTAGGGGGTATAGCCGATCGTCCAGTTGTCCGCCCAGTCCTCGGAAGTGCCGGTCTTGACCGCCGCCGGCCGGCTCAGCTCCAGCACGCTATGCGGACCGAAGGCGCCCTCGCGGGCCTTGTCGTCCGAAAGGACGTTCGTGATCAGGTAGGTGTACAGGGGGTCCACGACCTGTGGCTGCTCTTCCAGCGGCTTGGGCCGGTAGTCGACGAGCACGTTTCCCTGGCTATCGGTCACCCGCAGGAGGACCTGCGGAGGCACGTAGCGCCCCTCGTTGGCCAGCGTGGAGTAGGCGTTCACCATGTCGCGCAGGTTCACCTCGCCGCCGCCCAACGTGAGCGAAAGCCCGTAGTACTCCAACCCCCGGGAAAGCCCGGTGATGCCCATGCGGTGGGCGAGTTCGATCGTCTCCCCTACCCCGGCGAACTGGATGACCTTGATCGCCGGTACATTCAGGGAGCACCCCAGGGCGTTACGCAGCCGCACCGGGCCGCGGAACTTGTTGTCATAGTTCTTGGGAACATAAGTTTCCTGCCCGGGCACGGGGAATTCGGTCTTGACGTCCAGTACCATGGTCGCCGGCGTCCACCCCTTCATGAAGGCCTGCAGGTAGGTGAACGGCTTGAAGGAGGAGCCGGGCTGTCGATCGGCCAGGGCCGCGTTCACCTGGCCGTCCACGACGTTCGTGGGAAGGCCGCAGGGGCTCGGTTTGACCAGGTTATAGTCCACGCTCCCCACCATGGCCAGAATCTCGCCTGTAGCGGGGCGCATGGCCACCAGGGCTCCGTTGTTGGCGTTGTAGGCGATGGCGTCCTCCTGCGCCAGCCGTTCGCGCAGCACCGCCTCCCCCAGGCGTTGGTAGCGGATGTCCAGGGTAGTGGTGATGCGCAGCCCCCCGCCGTACAGCCTTTCGGGGCCGATGCGGGGGTCTTTTTCCAGCAGTTCCCGCACGTACATCACAAAGTGGGGGGCCTCGATCCGGATCTCGGGGCGCGCGAAATGCAGCTCCTCGTGGTACGCCGCGTCCGCCTGGGCCTGGGTGATGTAGCCGTCCTCGACCATCCGCCGGAGGACATGGTACTGGCGGTCCTTGGCCTTTTCGTACCCGCCCGCGAAAAAGGGGTTGTACTCGGTGGGGGATTTCGGGAGGCCGGCCAGGAAGGCGCATTCCGCCAGGTCCAGTTCCCAGACGTGCTTACCGAAATACCCTTGCGCCGCGGCCTCTACGCCGTAGGAAAGGTTGCCGTACGAGATCTCGTTCAGGTACATGAGCAGGATTTCGTCCTTGGTCCGGATGCGGGTCAGTTCCAAGGCCAGGATGGCTTCCTTAATCTTGCGCTCCAGCCGCTGGGAGTAGCGTTCCTCCGGCGGAAAGAGGGCGTTGCGGATGAACTGCTGCGTCAGGGTGCTCCCGCCTCCCTGGATCTGGCCCGTGCGCAGGAAATCGCGCACCGCGCGGGCGATGCCGGCCGGGTCGACGCCCGGGTTGGCATAAAAGTTCTTGTCCTCGGTCGCTATGGTGGCCCAGATCAGTTCCTTGGGGACCTGATCCAGGCTGGTGATGCGCGTTCGCCGACCCTCGGCAAAAAGTTCGTAGAGCAGGTAGCCGTTGCGGTCGTAGATCTTGCTCGATTCAAAGACCTGGCGCGTGTTCAGCCGGTCCAGCTGCCCCTTGAGTTGGCCGGCATAATAGGCGTAGACGCCGAGGCCAGCTGCCCCGGACAGGCCCACCAGGAAGATCGCGCCACCTGCGAGCAAGGCCAGGACGGCCAGCAGTTTCAAGGCCAGCGGGATGCGCCGTGGTACAGCCGAAGCGGCGCGCGCATGGTGCCGCAAGAGGAACGGAGCGAGCGAAAGGCCGCGGTGGTTGCGCCGGTTGGCGCGTGCATAACGGACTGCCAAAGCATCCCTCCGGATACCCGTCTGATGCCCCGAGTATACCATAGCTGGATAGGGCGGTCAAAAGCGTTCCTCGGACGCCCCGGCTACGTCTCCCCTACGAAGCCCACCCCTGTCTCGGTTTACAACTGTCCGGCGCGATGCTATAATGCCCCCAGGAAGCTACACGATCGGGGGACCTCATGCCGCGGCGCTGGAACTGGCAACGGATCGCGGTCGCCGCAGGGATCGTGATCCTGGCTCTGGCCGTCCTCACGACCCTCCTGTTCTTCCTTGCCCCGGGACAGAGCAACCCAGCGCTGCGCGCGATCAAGATCGTCATCGCCATCGCCCTGCTGATCAACTGGGGACTGATGAACATGCCGGCTGCCCGCGTCCCGGCCGGCGCTTTCGTGCTGGGGGTCGCCCTGCTCGGGGAGGAGGCCTCCCCCGGAGAGGCGCTTGCGGGTCGGCTGCGCCCTCCCCGCGTTCCGCTTGTGCCTTGGGGCCGCCCCAAACGGCTCCTCGAAACGCCCCTGGGTGTGGGCACCCGTATCCCGCCCCTCCTTTCGCCGCCGCAAGGGACCGAGGAGGTGAGCGAGGTCCTTTACCATCAGCTCGACGTGGGCCTGCGCGAGGTCGCGCACGATGCCGCGGCCCTCTCCTGGGTGCCGTTCGTTGGCTGCGCGGAAGAAGCGTTGGCGGTCGCCCGCCAACGCCGCCTGGATGCGGTCCTTTGGGGGTGGGTACCGGCACAGGCGCGCTCTTCCCTTGTGCCCTGTTTCGCTTTGGCTCGCCCGCTCGAACCGGGTTCTCTCCAGGACCACATACGTCTGCTGGGACTGCAACAGTTCCGGTTGGGCGAGGCGCGGGTCCTGCGCCTCCCCCGGCCGGCCGTGACCGCCACACCGCTGGCCTGCTTCGTCAGCGGACTGGTCGCTTATGCCGGGGGTCGATACGAGGAAGCGAGGAACGCCTTTCGCGCCGCCCTCATCGGTGCCATCGTCCAGGCGGACGAAAACGGCCGGGAGGAACCGGGCGCGCTGGGCGTCCTTTACTTTTTCCTGGGCAACTGCGCCTTCCTGCGCAAGGAGTGGGAGGAGGCCGAGAGAGCCTATCATGCGGCCTGCGAGCGGTTGCCCCACGTCGCCGCGGCGCACCACAACCTAGGCCTCCTGTACAGCCGCACCGGCCGCATGGAAGAGGCGGTCGAAGAACTCGGTCGTGCCCTTCGCCTGGAACCCAATCACCCGGTGATCCACTACAGCCTGGGCCTCGTGTACCGCGATCAGGGACGGCTCGCCGAGGCCATCGGTGAGCTCCAGACGGCGGTCCGCCTCGATCCCCAGCTGGCCGAGGCCCACCGGGTGCTCGGATTGATCTACCGGCAGCAAAAGCAGACCGACGAGGCGTTCGCTGCCTTCCGCGAGGCCTTGGCGCGCCGGCCGCAATATGCTGCGGTGCACCGCGACTTGGCGGAGCTCTATGCGGATCGCGGGATGACGGAGATGGCGCTCCGGGAACTGCGCCTGGCACTGGAGCAGGAACCCGGCGATCCGGAGAGCTACCTGCGCCTGGGCCGCCTCTACCGGCAGACGGGGGAGATCGACGCTGCGGTGGAGGCCCTCCAGGAAGCGATCCGGCTGCGGCCGGGCTTTGCCGAGGCCCACTATGAACTCGGGCTTATCTACAAGCGCCAGGGGCAGATGGACCTGGCGATCGACCAGTTCCAGGAGGCCACTTCTCTCGCGGCCGATAGCGCCGAGATGCACATCAACCTGGGGCTCGCCCACCGCAGCCAGAATCGCCTGGGGGATGCCGAGGCCGAGTTCACCCGCGCCCTGGAGCTGGATCCCGACAACGCCGAGGCCCACTACTGCCTGGGGCTGGTGTATCGCGACCGTGGGCAGCCCAACCTGGCGATCGTCGAGCTCGAGGAAGCGTTGCGCCTGGACCCCGATCTGATCCCCGCCTATGACACCCTCAGCCGGCTCTATCAGGAGCGCGGGGAGCTCGAGCGTGCGGTAGAGGTGCTGCGGCGCAACCTGCGGCGGCACCCAGACGACGCCGAAGCGATCTACCGCCTGGCCAACATGGTGGTCGTTCAGGCCCGCGCGCGGCAGATGCCCCAGGGGATCGTGGCCGCGATCGAGATGTACAAACGCGTGATCGCCTTGCAGCCGGACCATGCCGAGGCACACTTTAACCTGGGGCTGGCCTACCTGGCGCAGAACGATGCCGAACGGGCCTACGCAGCGTTCGCCGAAGCCGCCCGGCTGCGCCCCCAGGATGCCCAATTCCAGCACCTGCTCGGGCAGACGGCCCATGCCCTCGGGCGGAACGAAGAAGCAGCGGAAGCGCTGCGCCGGGCGGTGGAGCTGGACCCCGAGCGCCTGGCGGCCCGGATGGAGCTGGGGATCGTCTGTCGCCACCTCGGGCGGCTGGAGGAAGCCCGCGAGCAATTCACCGAGGTGCTGCGCTTCCGTCCGGGTACGGCGGATGCGTTCTACCAGCTCGGCCTGACATGCGCCGCGATGAAGGCGTACGAACAGGCCATCGCCCACCTGCGCGAGGTGCTGGCCCGGGAACCGACCTATCCCGGCGCCCACTACAACCTGGGCGTTGCCCTGGCCGCGCAGGGGAAGCTTGAGGAGGCGGAGCAGGCCTTCCGGCAAGCGATCCAGCTCAACCCGGAGGATATCGAGGCCTACAACGGCCTGGGAGTCGCGCTGCGGGAAATGGGGCGCTACCAGGAAGCGTTGGAGGTCTTTCGACAGGCGATCCAGCTTCGCCCGCGCTATGCCCGCAGCCACTACTTGCTGGGAAAGCTCTACCAGGTGCTCGGCGATGCCTCACGGGCCGCACAGGCGTTCCGCCGCTACGACGAACTGGTGCGGGAGGAAGGGGAATTCACGAAAGCGGAAAGGTGAAAAAGAGGGCGACCTCGGCCTCCGCATAGTATTGCTCGTGGTAACCGCTGAAGGCGAACCCCAGCTGTTGCGCGAGCGCGATCATCGGCGCGTTGCGTGCCTGTGTTTCCAGCACCAGGGCACGTAGCCCGTGTCCCTGGGCCCAGGCGATCGCTTCCTCCACCAGGCGCGCTTCCCACCCCTGTTGCCGCTTGCTCGGATCCACCGCCAGGACGTCGATCCACCCGAGCCGTTCGTCCGAGCGCACCTCCAGTCCCAGGTACCCGTAGATCGCCTGCTCTTCCTCGAGCACCAGCATCAGCGCGCGGCGCTGCCAGCCCGAGGCAAGACGCTCCGCTAGCCCTGGAGGAGTCAGCAGCACCGGACGGGGCAACCGCACCGGGCAGAAAGAGACAAAGATCCCCTCTTCCCCGTCCGCGAGGACGTCCCCGCGTTGCACGCGCATCTGCCAGACCTGGCTAGTGCGGTAGGAAGCGTCCACCGCTAGACAGGCTGGCAAGTCCGCCGGCGTGGCCGCCCGCACGATCATCGGCGCCCTCCTTCATCTTCCGCCGGCCGTTGGACCGCTGACACAGCGCGCCGGAAGCGCAGGCGACGCCCAAGACGGGATAGGAAAGCGCGCAGCTTCTCGTGGCGTGGCCGTTCTTTCTCCGCGACCCAGGCCTCGAAGGCATCCGGACGGTCCATCATCCTGGCGTACAGGTAGCGCAGCACCACATGCAGGGTCGCTGCAACCGGGACCGCAAGGAGCAGCCCCGGGATGCCCGCCAGGCTTTCCCCCGCCAGCACCACAAAGATGACCAGCAGGGGTGGAAGGTCAACCATGTATCCCAAGAGGTTCGGGATGAGAAAGTTTTCCTCTAACTGGTTCAGTCCGACGTAAAGGATGGCCACTGCCGCAGCCAGCGTGAGGTTGCTCCAGCCGTAGGCCGGCTGGGGCTGGAAGAGCGCGACGATGGTCGTGATGGTCCCCGCAACGACGGGCCCCAGGATCGGCACAAGCTCGAGCACCCCCCCCATGATGGCCAGCACCAAGGCGAACCGTACCTGGAGCACGCTCAGGCCGATGTAGATCAGCGTGCCCATGATGAACATGCGCAAGGCCTGCCCCAGGATATACGCCTTCAGAAGGGCGTGGATCCGCTGGAAGAGAGGGGCGAGCTCGTTCCTCCAACGCTCCGGCAACAGATCCACCAGCTGCCTGGCCCAGCGGTCGCCCAGGAGGAGGAAATAGAACGTGGCGATCAGGTAGATCACGATCTTGGTCACCGTCGTGAGCACCAACGTGACCCCGGCCAGGGCCTGTTGGGGGACCCGCCGCGCCAGATCCCCGAGGACCTGGACCAGGTTCTCGGCGATCGCCTGCACGTTCAGGGTAAACCCCAACACCTCGATGCGCTCGTGCTCCGCGATGTATGCCTGGACATCGGAAATGATCCCCGGGGCCGCCTTCAGAAACTCCTCGTATTGCCGCCCAACCACCGGGATGAGGACCGTGACCAGGACGTAGACCACCGCTCCGCCAACCAGGTAAAGGACGGTGATCCAGATCCATCGGGGCGCGTGGGTACGTTGAGCCAGGAAGCGCACTACTGGAAGGAACAGGTAGGCCGTGACCAGGGCCCAGACGAAGGGAAGCGCCACGTCGCGCACGCGCCAGAAGAAGAGGAGCGCGAGCACCACCAGCACCCAAAAGACAATAACCTTGGCGCGGGGAGAAAGTCGGATCGGCTCCATGGCCACATCCCTCGCCTGGGCACTCCTCCAGGCAGGCTCATTATACACGGCGGCAGAAGAAAAAGCAAAGGCTTTGCGGCTCCGGCCGGCCTGTGCTATACTGCCCCCGGAGGTGCTGAGGTGGTCTCGGCGGATCTCTTGCGCATCGTCCGCTGTCCGGACTGCGGCGACCCGGGGGAGCTTTCCCGGGATGGCGAAGGGCTCTTTTGCATCGCCTGTGGCACCAGGTACCCTGCCCCTTTTGGCTACCTGGAGCTGATGCCGCGCTCGACGGCGTTTGCCCACATTTCCCGCTACGTCGCCGAATCGGAGGCGTTCTCCACGCTCGACTACCGGCAGGTCGGCCCTCCCGTGCTGGGTGCCGGCGTGCGCCAGCGCGTCCTGCGCCGTATGCTCTCTTTGCAGCCGACCGACCGCGTGCTGGATGTGGGATGCGGGAACGGCAAGTTTGCCCTGTGGAACCGGGAGGCAGTGGCCCTCCTTGTCGGCCTGGATCCTGCTCCCCTCTTTGCCGATGCCGCGCTGGCCCAGGTGGAATTGGTGCGAGGGGATGCCCGGCGCGCGCCGTTCGCTTCGCGCTCCTTCGACAAAGCCTTTTCGATCGACGTCCTGGAGCACCTGACCCGGGAGGACCTGGAGGCGGTGCTGAAGGAGATGTACCGTCTGCTGCGCCCCGGGGGGCGCCTCTTCCTTTACTCCAACACGCGGGAGCCGTCGCAGCTGCAGCCGTTGATCAGCCTCTGGAGACGCTTGGGCGGTGCCCTGCGGCGGATGGGTCTGTTCCCTCCCGACCGCGACGCGCTGCGCAAGGCGGACCACGTGAAGGCGATCGCGACCTTTGACGAGCTGTGCACCCTCGTAGAAAGCCACGGCTTCCGGGTAGTAGAAGTGCGCTTCTGGAACAGCGCGATCACGTCCTTCGTCGAGCACTTGCTGCTGCCGTTCTTCGAGCGGCAAAAGCGTCCCGGGGCTCCGCCGTCGGAGGCCGGACACAGCCACTGGCGGGCGCGTGCTGCCCGGCGCGGTGCGGTCTACTACCTGGCCCGGGCGCTCACCTGGGCGATGGGGCTGGATATCGCCCTCTTCGGGCGGCTCCGCTCCGGCTCCTATTTCCTCCTCCTGGAGAAGCCATGCGGGTGACCTTCATCTACCCGGACCTCTTGGAAGGCGCGGCCTGGCGCGGCTATTACTACTCGGGGATCGGCATCCTGGCCGCGGTGCTGAAACAGGCCGGCCACCAGGCTACCCTGCTTCACGTCACCCAGCCGATCGGCCGTACCGCGTTCCTGGAGCGCCTGGAGGAACGCCTCTCGCCCTATGGACCCCGGCTGGTGGGTTTCTCCATCACCTCGAACATGGTCCCTTTCCTGCGGGAGTGGAGCGCCTGGATCAAGGAGAGGTGGCCCGACGCCTGGATCATCGCGGGCGGCGTCCATCCGACCCTGGTCCCGGAAGAAACGCTCGCGCTACCCCATGTTGACCTGGTGTGCGTGGGCGAAGGGGAAGGGGCGATCGTGGAGCTGGCCGAGGCCCTGGAGAGCGGCCGCTCCCCTTCCGGCATCCGTAACCTGTGGTGGAAACGCCCCGATGGGACGATCGAGCGCAATCCGCTCCGTCCCCTGGTGGACCTGGATACCCTCCCCTTCCCGGACCGGGCCCTCTACGATTACCCGAACCTGCACCACGAGCGGCTCGGGGAAGCGACGATGATGGTCTCTCGGGGCTGCCCTTACCGGTGCACTTACTGCTGTAACGAGGCGCTGCGGGAGGTGTACCGGGGGCTCGGCCGGCCGGTGCGATTCCGGAGCGTGCCGCTGGTGATCGCTGAGCTGCGAAAGGTGCTCGAGGACTACCCGTTCATCCGCCGATTTGTCTTCGACGACGACATCCTGCCGTTGCGGCGGGAGTGGTTCCGGGAGTTTGCTGCGCGCTATGCTGCGGAGATCGGCCGGCCGTTCGCCTGTAACCTCCGCCCCAACCTGGCGGACGAAGAGGTGGTGGAACTCCTGAGGCAGGCGGGCTGCGATGAAGTCCGCTTCGGCATCGAGAGCGGGAACGATGCGGTACGCAATGGCCTCCTCCGGCGCGAATTGAGCCGAGAGGAGATCGTGCGCGCCTTTGAGCTATGTCACCGCGCGGGGATAAAGGTCTTTTCCTTCAATATCGTCGGGTTCCCTGGGGAAACGGTGGAACAGATGCTGGACACGGTCAAGCTGAACGCCGTCGTGCGCGCGGACGTGACGCGCGTGACCATTTTCTACCCCTACCCGCGTACCCCGCTCCATCGCCTGAGCCAGGAGATGGGGTTGCTGACCGACCGCATCGTCACCGATTATGCCACCGACACCGTGCTGGGCTTTGACAAGATCCACCGCAACCGGGTGGTCTTTATCCGGCGCTACTTCCCCCTCCTGGCGCGTCTCTACCGCCTGGTCCGCCGGCTGCCCCGGCCATTCGAGCGGGCGTTGGATGCTTTCCTTTCCGCCCGCTGGACGGTGGTGACGCTCTTTTACGCGGCCAACAAGCTCTACGACTGGGTCCGGGGCAACCCGGTGCTGGACCGTTGGGCGATGGCTTTCCGAAGAAGGGTGTTCGGGTAGGCCACAAGAGGACCGCGGATGCGCATCCTTTACGTTGCCTCTGGAATCCCGCTCCCCGGCCATTACGGCGGCTCCACCCATACGCTGGAGGTTGCCCGTGGGCTTCGAGCACGGGGGCATGAGGTGCTTGTGGTCGCTGCCCATCGGCCCGGGTGGAGCGGGGTTCGGCCCTTCTTCCGGGTGGAACACGGCGAGGTCGATGGCCTCCCGGTCGTTTACGTGGATATCCCCAAGGGGCTTTCGTTCTTGGGGATGGGGCTGATCGGGCGGGTGGTGCGCGCGTTTGGCCCCCAGGTGGTGATGGAGCGGTACTATAACTTTGCCGGGGCGGGGATCTATTGGGCGCAGCGGCTGGGGATCCCCGCAGTGCTCGAGGTCAACGCGCTGATCGTCGATCCGCCCGAGGTCTGGAAGCGACGGCTGGACGACCTTCTGGGGGGCCCGATGCGCCGTTGGGCCCTGTGGCAGTGCCGCGGGGCGGCGCGCATCGTCACGCCGCTCCATACGACGGTGCCGCCGGAGATCCCCCGGGAGCGGGTGGTCGAGATCCCCTGGGGGGCGAACACGGAGCGCTTCCGGCCGGAGCTGCGTCAGGAGCGGGCCGAAGAGCTGGAAGCGTTGCGGGCGCGCCTGGACCTCCCCCGGGGCGCCCGGGTCGCAGCCTTCGTCGGGAGCTTTCGCCCCTGGCACGGGGCACGCGAGTTCGTGGAAGCAATGGCCGATCTCGCGTACCGGCGGGACGATGGTTTCGGCCTGCTTGTGGGGGATGGGCCCCAGCGTCGCGCCGTGGAGGCGCTCGCCCGGGCTCGCGGCGTCTACGGTCGATTGCGCTTTGTCGGCCACGTGCCCTACGGGGATGTGCCCCTGTACCTGGCGCTGGCCGATGTCGGAGTGGCGCCCTTTCGCACCGATGCGCATCCCGCCCTACGGGCGGCCGGCTTCTTTTGGTCCCCCCTCAAGGTGTTCGAGTACATGGCGATGGGGCTGCCCGTGATCACCAGCGAGATCTACCCCCTGAACCAGGTGGTGCGTCCGCACGAGGAGGGGCTGCTCGTGCCGGAAGGGGCGGTCCAGGCCCTGGCGGAGGCAATGGCGTTCCTGTTGCACAATGACAACGTGGCACGGGAGATGGGCCGGCGTGCCCGCCACCGGGTGGTTGCCGAATATTCCTGGGCGCGCCATTGTGCGCGGCTGGAGGCAGTGCTGGAGGAGGCCGCCAGGGCGCACGGGACAGGTGCTCGGAGGTAGGGTCGGGTTACGGGGTCGGGGTCACCTCCGGCAAGGTAGTGGGGCTGGCTTCGGGGGTCGGGGAGGGAGCTGGGCTCGGCGAGGGGGTAGGAGAGGGCGCAGGGGCAAGGAGCTCCGACCAACGCTCCAAGCCAAGCCATTCGAGCAGGCTGCGTTGTTCCAGATAAGGGCGTGCAAAGTACCCCAGCGCGCCGAGGAGCACCAGCGAGACGACCAGCGCCAACAGCCCCACCAGGAGTGCCTTCCACAGGGCGATGCGGCCAACGCGGCTCAGGCCGCGGATGAAGGAAAAGAGGCCCGCAAAAGCCGCTACCCCACCGAAGATGACCCAGGGAAGCGGCGGCAACGGGCCCCAGCTGCGCTGGAGCCAGGGGAGGATCTGTTCGGGCAGGCGCGCGGTGACCGGGGGGAGGTAGAGCGCAACCGGCACACTGAGGAGGAACAAGGGCATCAGCAGGTGGGAGGAACAGACCAGGTAGGCCGTGGTACGGCCGCGCGCCCGGAAGATGAGGCTCAGGAGGCGGGCCACCAGGCCGAGCACAAGCCAGGCCAGGAAGACGACGATCACGATCAGCAGGGTCTGGTCCACGATGCCTGGGGCGTTTTCCAGGAGCGGCTGCAAGCCATAGGCCTGGGGGTTGAGCGCATACGATACGCCAAGGATGAGGCCCACCAGGAGGATGTACAGGAACGACTCCAGGCCGCTCACCTCCTCTTCCGGGGCCGGCCGTTCTGCGAGCTTTTTCTCGTATTCGTACAGAAGCGTCTGTCCGGGAGGCTTTCCCCGTTCTGCCCGGGCCCTTTTCTGGGCCTCTTGCTCCGCCTTGCGGCGTTCCAGGGCCAGGCGGCGGCGTTCGCGGGGCGATAGAAGCGAATCCAGTTCCTGCTGGACATAGGGATGGTCCGGCTGCAGTTGCTTCACCATCTCCCAGTGTTGCCGGGCCTCATCGCGCAGCCCCAGCCGCGCGCAGACGACCCCCAGGTTGTAATAGGCTTCCACGTGGTGCGGGTCCAGCGCAATCGCCTGCTCCAAAGCCACCTTGGCTTCCTGGTACTTCTTGTCCCTCAGCAGAGCCAGCCCGTGACGGTAAGTGTCCTCGATCTCGGTCTCCCGCTCGAGCACCGCCGGGAGCTTGGTAGGCAAGGGGAGCTCTGCACCACAGTGGGGGCAGAAACCGGTATCCGTGGTGACCAACTCGTTGCATTCGGGGCAGGTGATGGCGAAGGGAAAGCCACATCGGACGCATTCGGTGGCAAAGTCATAGTTCAGCGCCCCGCAGGCCGGACAGGGCACCCGGTCGCCGGCCGGTTCGGGCTCGGGTTCCTTTTGCTCCACCTCTTCCTCTTCCGCTTCCGTCACGCTCAGGGCAGCAAAGGGCGCCAGGAGCTCCTCTCCGAAAGGAGGGGGTTCGGGGTGGGTAGTCGGCGGGGGAGGCGGGGGAGGCGGGGTTGGCTCAGGAACGGGGGGCGGCTGAGGAGCCGGCTCTGCGGGCACCGTTACTTCCCAGGGGGGCGGCTCGGAAACGGGAGGGGGAGCCGGTGGCTCCGCAACCAGTCGCGCTTCGACCCATGCCAACCCCTTGCGAGCGCGCTGGTTCTGGGGGTTGATGGCCAGGACGTTCTCCAGGCAGATGCGCATTTCTTCCAGGTCGTCCACGACGCCGCTGAGCCAGAGCCAGGCCTGCTCGTTGCGTTCGTCCCGCTCGGTGACCTCGAGGAGGAGCCGCTTGGCGCGGGTCTTGTCGCCTGCTCGAGCGGCGGAAATCCCTTCGCGAAGGAGCGCCGAGATATCCTCGCTCATGGGTTCCCCCTTGCACATGGCTACGCCTTGGCGAGCACTGCTAGATCATAGTATACCACACGGTCGCTACAATGGGCAAGCCGCCTCGCGTGGCGGTGTCCGGTCGGGGCTCACTGCCCCGACCGGCGCATGTCCCCGGGGGTATAGGCAGGCGGCTGGCCCGACCGCCTCCCACGCCATCCGTCGAGGGAGGCCGGCCTTTTGCTGGGAGCGCTGCCCCCGGCGCCCCCGCTGTGGGGGCTTGCAGCCCCCACGGACTCCCCCGCAACGAAGTGGGTCGCGGCTGGAGGTCCCGTCCTGGCGGTTATCCTCAACCGCCAGGACGGGGCGTCGGGTGGCCTGGGTGCCAGGAGGAAGCGCCCTCCTCCGGGATGGCGGGGGGATCCGGCCCACGGTGGAGACCATCCTCCTGCCCCTGCCGGTCGGCGAAGGCCCAGCGGGGTAGGGGCGAGGCACCGCCTCGCCCCGTCAATCGGCATCAGCGGCCGGCGCAATCGCTTCCGGCGTCGCTCATCGAGGGAGGCCGGCCCTTTTGCCGGGGGCTCTGCCCCGGCGTTCCCTCCGAGGGGACCTGCCACCCCCCGCCGTCCGGTTGCTGAGCAACCGGTCCCCCAAACTCTTCCGGCCAGGCGGTACGGAGGCAAAGGCTGTGGTATAATGGAAACCGCTGCCGAAGGGAGGAGGTCCGACAGCGGAGGAACTGCAATGGGTCATGCAAACGGCACCTCCAGAAGTCGCGGCGCAAGGAACGGACCGGCGCTTTTCCTGTTCTTGCTATTCACCTTGTTGCTGTCCTCGTGCGGCCCCTCGGCCCTTCCGACTGCCACCCCGAGCCCTGGGATGCCTTCGCCGAGCCCCACGCCCACTCTTACCCGGCCCACCGTCCTGCCGACCTGGACGGCACTCCCGATGCCTACTTCCGCTCCCTCTCCTACGCCAACGCCCACCTTGCCTCCTCCGTTTCCCACTCCTACGCCGGCACCGCCGCTGAATCCCTCCATGCAGGTGGGCACTTTCTTCTTCTTCTGGCACAATTGCCCGCAGGAAAACTGCTATACCGACCTGGTCTATGCCATCCCGCCGGGATGGAGCCAGCCCTTCCCCCAGGACCCGGACCCCAGCGATGGCCGCGGGTATTCTTCTCTCAACCGCTACTGGTACGCGCAGGAACTCCGGGACATGCAGCTGGCCGGCGTGCAGATCGTCCTGCCGGTGTCCTGGGGGGATCACCCCTTCCCGTGGTTTCGGACGCGCTGGCTTTTGCGGCTGGTGGAAGCCAACCGCACCCTTGACCCCCCGTTGAAGATCGGGCTCTTTGACGATACGACCTCGGAAGTGTGCGAGTACCGCGATTATGCCGACAACGGACGCCTGGATAACAGTTCCTATTTCGGCACCGGCCCGGCTCTGGACCTGCGGCAGGCGATCTCGGGCTTTTTCTTCTACGATCGCAAGATCCGACCCTTCTTCCAGACGATCCCCCAGGAGATGTGGGCAACGCACGATGGCCGGCCGGTGGAAGAGGGCGGTCGGCCCCTCATCGTGGTCTACGGCTCCTGGGGCATGACCCACCTGGAAAAGGCCGGAGAGCTGTGGCGCGCGGTGAAGGAGGCCTTTGCGCGCGATTTTCACGACTCCCGGGGGCAGCCGATCACCCCGTGGATCATCCTCGAGGATTCCTGGTTCACCCAGGCCGCCCTGGAGGGGGAGCCCTCGCTGGAAACGGTCGCCGACGGGCGCTATGTGTGGGGCAGTGCCCTGCTCGGCCCCCGGGTGCGCGAGTGGCACGGCTATACGGTGGCCTCGGTCGGGCCGGGGTTCGACGATCGGAAACTCAAGGGGGAAAAGGGAGGGCGCGAACAGCCACGCTGGATCACCCCCGGAGGCGAGGCCGGCGGCCCCGATGCTTTCCTAAGCGCAAGCCTTGCCATGGTTCCGCCCCATACGAACCTCCTGCTGATCGAGACCTGGAACGAACTATGGGAGGGCACCTCCGTCGAGCGTGCCGGCTATCCGGATATGGCCGGGCAGGCGGTGCCCGAGGACCTGTACCTGGATACGCTGAGACGCGATCTCCGTGGGCAGAAGTTATGGTGGTCCGCACGCCTCCTCCCGCCCTCGCGCCCCCTGCGGGTGGCAGCGGGGCACCGGTTGCGCCTGACCTTGCCGGTGCAGAATGTGGGGGCGCGCTCGTGGTCGCGCGCAGGCGGGGAGCGTCTGGTGCTCGAGGGCGGGCTTTTGCCGGGCGGGGAAAGGGAGGTCTTCCCAAGCGAGCCGGTGCGCCCTGGGGAAATCGGCGCCTTCACGACCGTGATCACCGCCCCCACGACGGTCGGCACCTACACGCTCACCTGGCAGATGGTCGGCCCCGAGGGAGCATTTAGCCCGGCGGCGTCCTGGACGGTGGCCGTGGAGCCGGCCGTCCTCAGCACCACCGTGCACGTGCGCGGGCCGGTAGAGCCGGTCGCGGCAGGGGAAGCCTTCACCCTCTCGGTGGGACTCGATCCGGCGGTGCCCATTGTCGCGGTACGCTTCTTGGTGCGCTTTGACCCCACGCTCCTGCGCCTGGAAGAGGTGGAGCCGCTCCTCAGCCGCCCGCTCCTTTCCTGGAGTGTGGAGGTGGACAACGCCCGTGGCGAGGGAGTGTTCGAGAGCCGCAGCACGGTCGAGGAAACAACCCGGTGGCTGGCAGCGCTGCGCTGGACCGCCCTCCAGCCAGGGGAGGGAGGCGTGTGGATCGAACAGATGCAACTGTGGACAGAGGACGGGGAGGTTTGGACGGTGGACAGCCGATGGGTGCCGCTGACGCTTGTCCTCGCCGGGCAACCCTGAATGCCCTGTGGGCCCGCGGAAAATTGCGAAAACGTAATGTAGATGCTATAATGTTACTCGGTTCGCCTCTGGGAGGATGCGCGATGGCCAAGATCGATCTGGTCGCCCTGGGCCGGGCACTGGAGACTCCGTGGGTGCCGCTGGAAATCAGCCAGGTGGACAATTACCATTGCCTGTTGGTGCTTTACCAGGGCAGTTATCCTCCCCATTTCCACAACCGGGACGAGTTTTTTATGGTGCTGGAGGGGGCGGTGGACATCGAGATCGAGGGGGGAGGCACGATGACCCTGCGGGAAAAGGAAGCCACCGTGGTCAAGGCCGGCCTGCACCATCGTTCGGTCGCCCGCACCCCTAGCGCCCTGGTGTTGCTCTTCGAGGCAAAGGAGATCACCTACAATCCCGTGGTCATGGTCGGCCAGGTGGGCGAGCACGAGTGAGGAGCCTGCATGGGCTCTCGTGCGGTCGGGCCGCCAATCGTCCCGCATGTTCGCATAGGAGGGGGATCATGCTGGAGGACTTTCGAACCCGCATGGCCGAGCTGCGCCAGGAGATGGAGCGGCTGACCAGCCAGGCCGAGGAACTGGAACGCATTGTTCGGGAGCAGCAGGCTCACCTCGAGGAGCTGGAACTGCAGGTGCGCCAGCGCGACGAGCAGCTCGGCGAACAGCAGGCCCTGTTGGAAGACAAAGAAAGGGAGCTGCGGGAGCGGACGGAGGAACTGGAGGCAGCCCGCCTGGCTCTGGCGGAACGGGAGGAAAGGCTAAGCCGACAGGAGCAGGAACTGGAAGAGCTGCGTGCGCAGCTGGCCCAGCGCGAGGCGACGGAAGCGGTCCTCCGGGAGGAACTGGCACGGGCCACCGTGGCGCGGCGGGTGCCCATGGAAGAGGCCACGCTGGGCGACGTGATGGAACGGGTGGTGGCGATTGAAAGCCGGCTGGAGCAGCACGGGGAAATCCTGACCTGGCTGCGCGAGGGCCTGGCGCGCCTGACCGAGCAGGCGGAAGCGTTCCTTGCCCTGCCGCGTCCGATTCCCGCGGTCGGCGAAGCCACGCCGCCGGTTCCTGAAGCCGTGGCTGTCTCCTTGGAGCCCACGGTGGCTGAGGCGATCTCGGCCGTGCCCGAAGCGGCGGAACGCGCGGCTGTCCCGAGCGAGGCCCCCGAGATTATGCAGGCCATCCTGTGGGAAGCGTTGGAAGGCCTGCCCGGCGCGCGGGTAGCGGGCTTTGCCGGCTGCGACGGGCTCGCGGTCGAGGTCGTGAGCCGGGATGCCACGCCGGCCAGCCCGCTCCTTGAGGTAGAGCTGGCCGATCTCACTCAGGAGGCCAGCCGGGTCGCTAGCGCGCTGGGGACAGGGCCAGTGCTCACGGTGGCGTTCCAGGCTGGGGAGACCAGTTGCCTGGTGTCACCGGTGGGCCCGGACTATTTTGCTTTTCTCCTGGCCCCCTCGAACTCGATGGATAACCTGCGGTACGCTCAGGCCGTTCTGCTGCAGGCTGCCAGCCGGTTGAGCGAACTCTGCTGAGGGCGTCGGATGGTGATCGGGTACTGCCAGATCGACCTGCACATCCCCGCAAGCCGTTCCCTGAAGGACAAGCGAAGCGTGGTACGCTCCATCGTCGCGCGGGTGAGCCAGGAGCATAACGTCTCCATCGCCGAGCTCGACCACCAGGACCTCTGGCAATCCGCTTCGCTTGGGGTGGCCTGTGTGGCCACAGAAGGCTCCCAGGCCCACCGCCGGCTGGAGTCGGTCGTGCGCTGGCTCGAGCAGAACCGTCCGGACGTGGAGATCGTCGGCTACCGCATCGAGATCCTCTGAGCCCCGGAGGATGCCGCACGTTTCCGGGTCTGGGAAGGATGCCGTTGTTGCACGGGGTCGCCCTGGTTGTAGGGAGAGCGGCTGGTTTCCTCAGCCGCCGCCTCGGTCGGGGAGGTGGGACCACCCTCCCGGGGTGGGTCGTGCAGCGGATCGATCGCTCGCTCGTCCCGACGCTGTGCGCCCGGCTGGAACGGGGAACCCTCCTGGTGACCGGGACCAACGGCAAGACGACCACCGCGCGCATGCTGGCCCACATGCTCCGCGCGGGCGGTTGGCGGCCGATCCACAACCGCGCGGGCGCCAACCTGGTGGAGGGGATCGCGAGCACGCTCGTATACGCAAGCGACCTCCAGGGTCGCCCGAAGGGCGATAGCGGCCTCTTCGAAGTGGACGAGGCCCACCTGCCCCAGGCCATAGCCCTCTGCCAGCCGCGGCTGGTGCTGTTGCACAACCTGTTCCGCGACCAATTGGACCGCTACGGCGAGGTGGATTATGTCGCCGCACGCTGGGGAGAAGCGCTGCGCACCCTCCCTCCAACGGCAACCGTGCTCCTCAACGCGGACGATCCCGCCGTGGCTGCTTTGGGCGAAAGCCTGCAGGCCCGCGTGGTCTACTACGGCCTGGACCTCCCGGAGATGGGCAGCACGTCGCCTGACCACACCGCGGATGCGCGCTACTGCCGTCGCTGCGGTGCACCCTACACCTATGCCCCGGCCTACTTCGGACACATCGGCCGCTACTCCTGCCCAAAGTGTGGTCATGCGCGGCCAATCCCCGAGGTGCATCTGACCGCGTTAGACACAGCAGGGACGGAAAGACCGCGCGCCCGCCTGAGCACGCCCGAGGGCGAACGCGATCTGACCCTGCCGCTCCCCGGCCTCTACAACGCCTATAACGCCCTCGCGGCTATCGCCGCGGTGTGGGCATTGGGCCTGGAGCTCAGCGGGGCGCTGGGAGCACTTTCCGCCTTTCGGGCCGCGTTCGGCCGGCTGGAGTGGGTGCAGGCGGAAGGGCGGGAGATCCTCGTCGCCCTGATCAAGAACCCCGTGGGAGCGGGGCAGGTGGTCCATATGCTGGCGGAAGGGGAAGAACCCCACGGCTACCTGATCGCGATCAACGACCGCATCGCCGATGGGACGGACGTCTCGTGGCTCTGGGATGCCGATTGGGAAGCATTGGCCGGCCGCGTGGCTTTCGCCGTGGTCACGGGCACCCGCGCGGCCGATATGGGGGTGCGGTTGAAGTACGCCGGCGTCGACGAGGCTCGGATCACGATCGAGCCGGACCTGGAGCGGGCGCTCGACACCGCACTCGCACATACGCCCCAAGGGGGCACGTTCTACCTTCTGCCCACTTACACCGCGATGCTGGAGATGCGGGCACTGATGGCGCGGCGCGGGTACGTCGTCCCTTTCTGGGAAGACTGAGCGTCACGCCCTGGGGCGCGCCGGGTGCTCCCAGATCGTTTTCCACGGGTCGCGCAGCAGGTTCCCCAGCACGGTGCCAAAGCCCTGGGCGGGTAGAACATCTCCATCGGGCTCGACGTAGAGGTGCTGGCGAAGCGCCTGCTCGCGCGGCACGCCAGCTTCCAGCTCGATCGGGTTGATGCGCGAATAGGGGACGGCAAGGTCCCACACGATCGTCAGCCCGTGCCGGTGCGCAGCTTCCTCGGCTGCCTTCAGGCCGCGCTGGAGGCGCTCCTGCTCCTCGGGCGAAGGGGGATGGGCCGGAGCGCTCAGCGCGATCGTCTGCACCCCCTGGGCGGCCAGGAAGGAGACCGTGTCCCCCGCGCTATCCGCGTTTTCGGGCAGGACGACCAGGTGCACGACCACGTAGAGGTCCGCAGAAAGGGCGTTGTGCAGGCCGGCCATCGTTTCCTCCCAGGCCCCTGGCCGGCCAAGCACGCGGTCGTGGAGCGAAGGATCGTGGGAAACCAGCGTGATCTGCAGATGGTCGAGCCCCGCCAGCAAAAGCGCCTCCAGGAACTCACGCTCCTTCAGGCGCCGGCCGTCGGACACAATTCCGCTCACCATCCCGAGCGACTCCGCGTGGCGCACGAGCTCCACCAGGTCCTCGCGTAGGGTGGGTTCGCCCCCGGTAAAGACCACGTGAGGGACCCCGACGTCCCAGAGCCGGTTGAGGATCTGCTGCCACTCGGCGGTCGAGAGTTCCCGCTCCACGCGCCGGCGCGCCTCCGGATCGAGGGTGCCACGCTCGTCCATGCGATAGGTCAACGCCAGGTCGACCCGGTAGGGGGCCGAGGTTGCGGCAGAGAACGGTTCGGTGCGCTCGATATCCAGGTAGACGTCCGGGGCCAGGTCGGTAGAGGTCGCCAGCGTCAGGATGCGCTCTTTCAGGTCGCGGAAATCGCTGCGCGCACGCTCCGGATCGACCCGATACCGTCGGGTCATCTCCCGCACGACCTCTTCCTCATCCGTGCCCCGCACCAGGTGGTAAGCGTACTCGGTAGCCGTCTGGTTCAAATGCAAGACGGTTGCGGCATTGAGAATCAGGAGGCCCCGTCCGTCCGGCTCGATGCGCAGGTGGAGCCGATACTGAGGGCTTGCGTCGGGGGGACTCTGGTAATGGAACATACCCGGGGCAAGCGGCTGGGCCGGGGCGAAGAAGCTGCGCAACTTTTCCCAAACAGACATCGGCGCCTCCTTCTATGCGGCTCGGGTTTCCCCTTGCGCCTCCAGGTAGAGCGGGCATCCTCCACCACAGAGGGGTAGTTCCGGGCAGTCCCGGCACTTCGGCGGGGCGTAGCGGCGTTCCCGTAAGGAGCGGGCGAGCTCGTGGTCCCAGATCTGCTCCCAGGGATCGCGCAGGATGTGGCCCAACGGGCGGTAGTAGCTCTGGCAGGGGATGACCATGCCGTCCGGCTCCACGCACATGTTATAGAGCGCCGCGGTACACGCCTTGACGCCCAATTCCAGTTGCAGGGGCGAGAAGGCGCAGTACTGGGTCGGCGTGTACCAGATCAGCCGAACGCCTTCCCGCAGCGCCGCTTCCCGCACCCGTTCCAGGATGGGCGAAAGCTCCCCTTCGGCAAAGCCAGTGCCCACCGCTTTCCCACGGCCGGCGTAGATGAGGCTGTTACAGGCAAAGGTGGGCACGCCCAGCGAAGCGATCCAGGAAACGGTCTCTTCGATCGTGGCGATGTTGTCGCGGGTGAGGGTGGTGTTGGTGGTCGTGTACAGGCCGGCGGCGAGGGCCTTGCGGATCCCCTGCACCGTCTCCGCCCAGGCACCGGGGGAGGCAACCATCCGGTCGTGGACGGTCGGGTCGTGGGACTCGAGCGTGATCTGGACGTGGTCCAGGCCGGCCGCAACCAGCGCTTCGACATAGGCCCGGTCGGACAGGCGGCGGCCGTTCGTCAGGAGGCCGGTCACCAGCCCGAGCCCCTGGGCGTAGGAGACCAGATCCGCAAGGTCGTGCCGCAGGGTGGCCTCGCCCCCGGTGAAGCAGATGTGCGGGATACCGATCTCCCGAACACGCTCCAGGACCGTCTTCCAGGTAGCGGTGTCCATTTCCGGATAGTCTGGGGGACGGGCGACGTAACAATGTGGGCAACGGTTCTGGCAGCGGTAGGTCAGCGCAAGATCCATCCGGTAGGGAGCGCTCAAGGGAACGGAGAAGGGGTCGATGCGCTCCAGTTCCAGCCCCTGGATGGGGCAGCTCCCCGGTTCCGGATGCAGGAGCGCCTCGATCTGGTGCCCGATCTGGCGATAGTCGGCGCGCACCGTCTCGGCGTCGATGCGGTAGCGGCGGCGCATCGCCCGCACGACCGTCTCCTCGGGCGTCTTTTCCAGGAAAAAGCGCGCGTACTCGGCCGCCGTGCGGTTAAGGTGCAGGATCCGGGAGGCATTGAGTACCAGCACGGCGTGGCCGGCCGGCTCCACGCGCAGGTGGACCTTGGCGTGCCCGCCCTGGCCATCGTCCCGTTCGTAGGAATAGAGACCCGGGGAAAGGGTCTGCCTTTCTCGGGTCTTCAGCGGAAACCGCATGGCGAGATCCTGCCGCAGCCGGTCATCGCCCGCCGCCGGCGCAGGCACAAGCACATCCAGCGCAGGCACAGGCACAGGCGCAGGCGCATCCCCCTCCGCCCCCGAAGCTGCTGCGGGAAGAGCTGTAGGTCGGCTTGGGGGGCGGGTTGGTGACGTTGGTGACGGCCGTGGTGAAGGAGGTCAGGCTGCGCACGATGCGGCCGGCCGTGCCCTCGATGCTGCGCACCACGCGCGCAGCAAAGTCGCTGCCCGGGAGGTGGGGGAGTTGGATCGGCTGTGAGGGGACGGCCGGCCCGGCGCTCCTGGATACGGGCGTCGTAGTCACCCATGGGCGATAGCGCCCCCACCAGACCGGGACGTACACCGGCTCGTCGCCGAACACGCGGCCGGTGCGTTCCTCAAAGTCCTCGTCCAGCATGACCCACTCCAACCCCTCGCTGAAGAGCTGCCCGCGCACTTCCGGTGTCGCCGCCTTTTCCACCTGTTCCCAGGCACGCCGGACGATGTCGCGGTAGTAGTCCATCGTCTCCTTGCGGCTGAAGCCTTTCATCTTGTTGTTGACTTCCCGCACCAGATCGATCACCACCTGACGCAGGCGCTCTTCGTCCAGCCGTCCGTTCTTTTCCACCGCTTCCAGGAAGCCCTTTTCATAGGAGCGCAGCTCCTCCGGCAGGGATGGCTCCACCTGCACTTTCAAAGGGGCCTCGTCAAGCACAGTGAGCGCCCCCTTCTTGAGGAGGCCGAAAAGGATCATGGTGAGCACCCGGTTCAGGGGCGTCTGGAGCAGGACGGCCGCTTCCACAGCCGTGAGCCCACGCTTGATGCCTACGCCCTCCACCTTGATCGAGGGCGGCAGGTAAGCCATCTGCCGGCGGATGCGCGCCCGTACGCCCAGGACCACAAACAGCGCGATGAGCACTCCCGGCGAAAGGAGGCAAAGGAGGGGTCCCAGCCATTGCCAGATCGTGGCCCAGACCGACGGACCTTTCTGGATCGCCTCCTCGGCTACGTACCCGCGCGGGAAGGAAGCCGCGAAGGTGTATTCCTGGGTCGGGACGGCGGTTGCGTTCGACCAGGTGTAGACGACCAACCCCTCGTCGTCCAGGCCGGCCTCGGGCTGTTCCTGGGGCCATCCTTCGGGACTGGGCTGCCAACGGGCTTCTTGTGGCTTGACCCCCGGCGGCAGGTGCAGGCGGACGGTCAGATCGGTGGTGCCCCGAACCGGGGACTCTTCGAACGACGCGGGGGAGAACACGACCTTCACATTGTCCCGGTCGCGGTCCTGGTACACCATCAGCCGCACCCGCTCGACGACCACGTGCAGCGTGCCCTTTTGCCCGGGTTGGATGGCTGCTTCATAGAGCCCGATGCCGATCCCGGCGGGAGCGTAGCCCGAGGGCTCGATGTAACCGATCGGTTTTCCGTCCACGTTTGCCGAGATGCGGTCGAGGTCATAGTCGCCGGAGGGGAGCTCCAGGCCGACCCACGTGACCGGGCCCGAGTCCGGATCGACCGCGATGGTGAGCTCATATACCAGCCGCGCGGAGCCATCCCGCTGTACCCAGACGTCCACCACCTCGCGTTGCAGGGAGAAACGGACGGGAACGACGGTCACCTCCGTGGGGCGGGGGCCTTGGATGACTTCGGTGGGGACATACCGGCGGGGGAAAGAAGCGCCAAAGACGTACATCTGGTCCGGGGCGGCAGACGGGTGATGCCAGGTGTAGGTGGGCCGCCCCTCAGCATCCAGGCTCGCCTCGGGCTGTTCCTGGGGCCATCCTTCGGGGCTGCGGTGCCAACGGGGTTCCTCCGGCTGGACCCCCGGCGGCATATGGAAACGCACCGTCAGGTCGGTCGTGCCGTGGGTGTAAGCGCTGCCGAAGTAGGTGGGCGAGTACTGCACGCTCGCATAGTCGGGATCGGCGTCGTCGGCATAGATCATGTCCCCCACGCGGTCCACGATCACGTGGACGGTACCGCTTTTTCCGGCCCCGATCGTCCCACGCCCCAACCAAAGGGCTACCCCGGAACCGGTCCCCTGGTAGTCGGTGCCGACGTGATCGATCGGGGTGCCGTCGACGTCGGCATGGATGCCGCTCAGATCGAAATCATCGGTCGGCAGGCCCAGGTCCACGACGTCGATCGGGTGGGCCCTGCGGTCACAGGTGAAGGTGAGCCAGATCTCCAGCCGTACGGAGCCATCCGCCTGGATCCAGAGGTCGACGGTATGGCGGTCCAGCGAGAAAGAGTAGTCCAGGGCGTGTGCCGGCACGGTTATAAGCAGCGCCAGGGCAAGGCCGAGCAAGAGGCAAGTCCAGGCGATACGGCGCATCGGCATCCTCCGACGGGCCATCGCGCGCTACGGCCCGGTTCACCACTTGGGCTCTTCGACCATCTGGTAAGTGGAGCCGCAATAAGGACAGGAGATGAAGATGGCTCCCTCGCGGACCGAGATGCTCTCCTTGTCCAGGTCCGCTCCGCAGTTCTTGCACTTGATCTTGGCCATCTGGATATCGCCGCTCAGGTCGATCTTTTGCACGATCTGCTCAGGCGGAGCGGGGCGAAACAGCTGCAGCAACACGATGATGGCCAACCCGATGCCTACAGTCACGATCCCGACCCAGATCCAGCCGGTGGTTCCCTCCGGGCTGAAGGCAGCCCAGATGAAGAGGACGCCAAAGAAGATCAGGATGGCGGAGACAATGTAGCCGATGATCCTGCCTGCCGACATATGCAGCTCCTTGTTGCGCACGCACGCCGGGGTCCTTGGGCGCAGTATAGCATTGCACGGTAGCGCTGTCAAAAGCGACCCAACGGTTTACGTTTTGTCCCGGGGAAAAGTTGCGCCCCCTGGATACGGGCTTGGTTGGCATGGGCGACCGTTGCGTTTGCCCATCCTTTGTAGTAGAATCGTTTCCAGGGTCACAAAATCGATCGACGGGTGAGGGCGCGGTGCCCTATCTATTCGCGTTCCTGCTTTTGATCCTCGTCCTGCTGCTTCTCCTCCTCATCCTGCCGGTGGAGGTTCGAAGACGCCTGCTGCCGCGCCGCCGGCAGCGGCCATCGCCTGCCGTCACGCCAGGGGAACCGGGCCCTCAACCCCCAGCGGAGGAGGAAGGGCCGGGAGTGCTTCGGGCGCCACCACCAGCGATGGAGGAGGGGCGAGCCGGCCGGCCCTCTTGGGCTGTGCGTGTGTGGCGGCGTTTTCTCCTCCCCCTGCGCCCCCAGCCCCCGGCGCCGCCAGGCGAAAAGGTCCCCAGCGGCCCAGTCGGGAACAGCATGGTACGGGGCGGGCTGGCGCTTCTGGCGCTGGCCATTCTGGTCGTCGCTTTCCTGGTCGGGTTCTTCCTGGAACGGCGTTTCCAACCGACGCCCGAGGGCCGGTTGACCATTCTCGTGGGCACGATCGCCCCCCCCGCTCGTGGTAGCGAGGAACTGGGCGCCTTTTTGCGCGAAGAGCTTGAGCGGGCGGGGTTGGCCGATCGGGTAGAGGTGCGGATAGAGCACCGCGCGCCGGCCGACGAGGCAGCTGCCCTGGCGCTGTTGCGCCGGAACCACGCGCAGATGCTCCTTTGGGGCGAAGGGCAGGGCTCTCCCCCGCGCTATTTCCTTTTCCTGGCGATCTATCCCCGCCCGGATGCGGCCGTGCCTGAGTTTGCGGAATACCTCAGGACGATCGTTACCCCGCCCGTTTTCTCATTGGGCGAGCCTGAGAAAGGATCGGGCCTCTCTCAGGAGGAGATCGCCTCCTTGCTGACGTGGCTTGCCCACCTGTACCTGGGCGAGTTCGATCGTGCCGAGGGGACCACCCCTCAGCTGCCTCCGGAAGCGGCCAGCGTGGTGCGCTTCCACCAGGGGGCGCTGGCCTGGCTCCGCGGGGATTACGCGGGCGCCCGTTCGGCCTTCGAGGGGCTCGTTTCCCATACGTTCGTGACCACGCTCGGTGGGGCGACGGCCGACAGCTACGGCTGTCCCGCTTCGGCAACGCCCGCCTTTTGCGCTGCCCTCCTGAACGACCTGGGCGTGACCATCCTGACCCGGGAGCAGTTGGGCGAACTCCCGCCGGGATCGCTGGACGATGCGATCCACGCGTTGGAGGTAGCCGTCCAGACGGAGGACCGGCCGCTTTACCGCTACAACCTGGGCCGGGCCTACGTGGTGCGCGGGAAACCCGACCAGGCTATTCCCCATCTGGACCGGGCGGTGGAACAGGGGGACGGCGATGCGGAGGCGATGGCCTGGCTGAGCATAGCCTGCACCGCAGTGGAGGAGGCCGGCCGCGCGCGCACGATGGCTGACCGGGCGATCAAGGCCGACCGCTCGCTCGCGGCTGGGGAACTGGCCTTGGGCCTGCACTTGCTGGCCGCCGGAGACCTGAAGGGGAGCGAACGGGTGCTGGCACAAGCCAGGAGGCTTGCCGAGGCCGAAACGAGCCGCCGCCGTTCGTGGGAGGGGGCCTTGCGCGAGGGGCAACGGGCCAACCCCCAACGGGCCGAGTACGCCGCTGCATGGGCGCGCCGGAACAACCCCGTGCTGGCCCAGGTGCATTTGGCCCAGGCGCAGCTGGACCTGAAGCGCGGCGAGCAAGAGGGCCGTACGCCCTTCTGGGTCTGGCTATGGCGCGTGGTTTCGAAGGAGCGGGCGCCTTTCGATGCGGCGCAGGTCGAGATCGAGGCGGCGCTCGCGCTGCACCCGAACTGGAACGCTGCCCGGCGGTTGCAGGCGGAGCTCCTCAGCGTACGGGGCAAGGTGGAGCAAGCGATCGAAACCTTGCGCGCGCTCCAGCAGGAGGATCCTGCCGATATCGCGACCTATCAGGCACTTGCCCAGCAGCTGGAGAAACGCTGGAAAGAGCTGCGCAGCCGCCCTGGCGAGGAAGAGCAAGCCGGAGAAGTGTTGGGCCAGATTCGCGAGCAATACCAGCTCCTGGTCGACCGCCGCCTTTCTCCCGCCCAAGGCTACCTGGGCCTGGGTCGGATCGCCCAAGAAGCGGGCCAGGCCGAGGAGGCGCGCCAGGCCTATCTTCAGGCCATCGCCTCCGACCCGCAGTTCGCCGAGGCCTATCTGCGGCTGGGCTGGCTGGAAAAGGAGCTGGGGGAGGAAGAGGGAGCGTTGAAACATTTGAAGCAGGCTGCCGAATATGCTGGTGGCAAGGACTGGATCCGGGTGCTGGCCTATTGCAGCCGTGGGGAGATCCTGCTCGAGCAGTCGCTGCGCAGCGAGGGCGAGCGCGAGCGGAGCGAGCGCCGTGGGATGGCCCGGGAGGCCTTTGAAGCCGCACGGAGGGTATGGCCCGGCTTTGCTTCCGCGCTCAACGGACTGGGCCGGATCGCCTACGAGGAAGGGGACCTGAAGGGCGCCGAGCGCTACTTCCTCCAGGCGCTGGACGAGGATCGGGACAATTTCGGCGCCCTCTACGGGCTTGGACGGGTCTACGAGGCGCGGCAGCAGAGCGCGATCGCCCTGCGGTATTTCGAGCGCGCCCTGAGCTCGCAGCCGGAAAGCATCGCCGCTCGCTATCACCTGGGCGTGGCCGCCTATGCGCAGCTGCAGGAAGATCGCGCCCGCCAGGCCTTCGAGTGGGTGCGCGACCGCTGTCAGAGCCTGCCGAGTTCTTACGACGACCGGCAGGCCTGCCAGGGCGCCGCGGGGTGGCTCCAGCGGCTATCTTCCTCGCGGCCCTGAAGGAGTGTACGTATGCTTCCCTGGACGAAGTACCTGTTCCCGCACACGGTCGAGGAGGCGCTGGAGATGCTCGCTGCCTACGGCGGACGGGCGCGCCTGATCGCGGGGGGGACCGATCTTGTGTTGCAGGCCGAGAGGGGACAGGTGCACGCGGAGGTGATGGTGGATATCACGCGCATCCCCGGGCTCGATTTCCTTGAGGAGCGCGATGGATGGATCTGCATCGGCCCCCAGGTCACCCACGCCCAGGTGGCCGCTTCCCAGCTGGTGCGGGAGAAAGCCGGAGTCCTGGCGCAGGCCTGCGGCTCTGTGGGCGGGCCGCAGATCCGCCACGTCGGGACGCTTGTGGGCAACGTGGTGAACGCCATGCCGGCCGCCGATGGTGCGGTTGCGCTTTTTGCGCTGGATGCGGAGGTCGAGGTGACCGACTGCTCGGGCCAGGCTTGGCGGCCCATCGCCGATCTGTACGCCGGTGTGGGAAAATGCCGGGTGGACCCGTGCGCCCAGATGGTCACCGGGATCCGCTTCCGCCCTCTCCCTTCGGGTACTGGGTGGGCCTATATCCGGCTGGCGCAGCGGAAAGCGCTCATCCTCCCCATGCTGAACACGGCCGTGGTGGCCGAGGTGGAGGCTGGCTTCTTCCGCGATGTGCGCATCGCCGTGGGGCCGGTGGCACCGATGCCGTTTCGGGCCCTCGCTGCGGAAGAGCTGCTCCGCGGCGCCCCGGTAGGCGAGGAAAGCATCGCCGAAGCCGCCCGGCTGGCCGAGGAAGCGGCCAGCCCGCGCGATAGCGTCATCCGCGGATCGGCCGAATACCGCAAGGCGATGGTCGGCGTGCTCGTCCGTCGTGCCCTTGCGCGGGCAGCTTGTGAATAGTGAGGGAATGCCATGCCACGTCTCGAGTTCACCCTGAACGGGAAAGCCATCGCGGTCGACGTCGGAGCCGGCGAGCGGTTGGCCCACGTGCTGCGCGAACGCCTGGGCCTCATCGGGACCAAGATCGGATGTGGCGAGGGCGAATGCGGTGCCTGCACCGTCTTGGTGGACGGCGTCTCTGTCGTCTCCTGCATCTATCCCGCGATGAAGGCGCACGGGCGCACGGTGACCACGATCGAGGGGCTGTCCTCCGGGGGCCAGCTGCACCCGGTGCAGGAGGCGTTCGTGGAACACTTTGCCTCCCAATGCGGCTACTGTACCCCGGGCTTTGTGATGTCCACCGTGGCGCTGCTGCGGGAAAAGCCGCAGCCCACCCGGGAGGAAATCCTGGAAGGACTCTCGGGCAACTTGTGCCGCTGTACCGGCTACTACCAGATCATCCAGGCGGTGCAGGCCGCAGCCGAGCGCCTGGGGGGCGCTTCCTCCGCCGGAGAAAGCTGAAAACGGGTGTTGCCATGCAGGTGGCGCTGGACTATGGGCGAACGGGCCTCACGGTCGAATTCCCGGACGATGCGGTGGTCCTTCGCCCGGCCGATGCTCCTGGCCTTGCCGATGAAAGGGCAGCGCTGCGCCAGGCGCTGCGACATCCGATGGGTACGGCGCCTTTGCGCGAGCTGGTACAGCCCGAGCATCGGGTTGTGATCGTCTTCTCCGACCTTACCCGCCCGATGCCCAACGACCGTGTGCTCCCCGTCCTCCTGGAAGAGCTTTCCCACCTTCCTCCACATCGGATCACCCTGCTGAATGCCCTGGGGACCCACCGCCCGCAGACGACCGCGGAACTGGAAACGATGCTCGGCCCGGAGGTCGTGCGGACCTACCCCATCCTACAGCACGACCCTTATGATTCTGCCCTCCTGGTGCAGGTCGGCACCTCGACCTTCGGCCACCCGATCTTGCTGCATCGGGCCTACGTGGAGGCGGACATACGGATCCTGACCGGCTTCATCGAGCCCCACTTTTTCGCCGGCTTTAGCGGCGGCCCGAAGTCGCTCCTTCCCGGAATCGCCGGCATGGAGACGATCGGGGCCAACCACGGGGCCTCGATGATCGCGCATCCGCAGGCGACCTGGGGGGTCACCTCTGGGAACCCGATCTACGAGGAAATCGCTCAGGCCGCGCTTCTGGCCCCGCCTACCTTCTGCCTCAACGTGGCCCTGAACAGAGCACGCGCGATCACAGACGTCTGGGCCGGGGAGTGGAAGGCGGTGCACGCAGCCGGCTGCCGGACGGTGCGCAGGCGGGCCTTTGTCCCCGTGGAGCGGCCGTTCGACATCGTGGTCACCACGAACTCGGGCTACCCGCTCGACCTCAACCTGTATCAGGCGGTCAAGGGGATGTCGGCCGCTTCCCGGATCGTCCGTCCCGGCGGGACGATCGTCCTGGTCGCCGAGTGTTCGGACGGCATTCCCGACCACGGCCACTACAAGGAGCTCTTGTGGACGGCCGGCTCCCCGGAAGCCTTCCTGGAAACGATCGCCCGGCCGGGCTTTTTCTGTCCGGACCAATGGGAAGCCCAGATCCAGGCCCAGATCCAGCGGCGGGCCACCGTCTACCTCTACAGCGACCGCCTGGATGACGAGACGATCCGCCGCGCCTGGCTTCGTCCCTGCCGGGACATCCCGGCGCTCCTGGAAGAGCTGCGTACGACCTATGGTAGAGACGCGCGCATCGCGGTGCTCCCAGAAGGGCCGCAGACGGTGCCTACGTGGGCACCGAGGTAGGAGGTCCCTATGCCCGCTATCGGGGAATCGAGGATCCGGTTGGACATCCGCACCAAGGTCCAGGGAAGCCGTAAATACCCGCAGGACTTTGACATGCCTGGACAGCTCTACGGCGCTGTGGTCTGGAGTGCCTATCCCCACGCGCGCGTGCGGCGCATTGACACCCACGAGGCAGAGGCGATCCCGGGGGTAGTCCGTGTGCTGACCTACCGGGATGTACCAGTGAACGAGTACGGCATCAACCTGCGCGATCAGCCGGTGCTCGTCCCGGAAGGGGGAAAGGTGCGCTGGCAGGGGGATCGCATCGCGATCGTGGTGGCGGAAAGCGAGGCCATCGCGCGCCGGGCGGTGGAGGCGGTGCGGGTGGATTACGAGCCCCTCCCTGTGGTGAGCGATCCCCTGGAGGCCATGCGCCCGGGTTCCCCGTTGGTGCACGAGGAGCGGGGAACGAACATCCTGCACCATGTCCGCGTGCGCAAGGGGGATGTTGCCGCCGCCTTTGCGCGTGCGGATGTCATCGTCGAGGACGTTTACACGACCCACGCCGTAGAGCACGCCTACTTGCAGCCGGAGGCGGGGATCGGCTACATCGACGAGCAGGGTCGTGTGGCCGTGATCGCGGCCGCGCAGTGGCCCCACGACGACCTGCACCAGATCGCCCACATGCTGAACCTGCCCGAAGACCAGATCCGGGAAACCGTGCCCGCCGTAGGAGGCGCTTTCGGTGGCCGGGAGGACATGTACATCCAGCACCTGCTTGCGCTCTGCGCCTTTGTCCTGCGCCGCCCGGTGAAGATCGTCTTCACGCGCGAGGAGTCGATCCGCTGCACGGGCAAACGCCATCCCTTCACCTTCCGCTGTCGGCACGGAGCCACCCGGGACGGCCGGCTGATCGCCGTCGAGGTGGAGGCGGTTTCCGACGCCGGCGCGTATGCTTCAACGAGCATCCCGGTGCTGAACAATGCCGTCTCCTTCCTGGCCGGGCCCTATACCGTGCCGAACGCGGCCCTGGACGGGTACACCGTCTACACGAACAACGCGGTCACGATGGCGATGCGCGGTTTTGGCGCCACCCAACCCCCGGTTGCCTACGAGCAACAGATGGACCGCCTGGCCGAGGCGCTCGGCATGGACCCGGTGGAGTTCCGGCTGAAGAACCTGGTTGTGCCGGGAAGCGAGACCGCTCTGGGCAACCGTATGCCCCCGGGGACGGCCATCCGGGAGACGCTGATCGCAGCAGCCCGTGCGGCCGGCTGGGAAGAGGAGGGTGGACACTGGCGCGCTCCGGACCCCGGAAACCCTTCAGCTCCATACCGGCGCCGGGGCCTGGGGGTCGCCTGTGCCTACAAGAACGTCTGCTACTCCTTCGGCTTCGACGACAAGGCGACCGCCGAGGTGGAACTGGCCCTGGAACCGAGCGGGCGCATCGCCCGCGCCGTGGTACGCATCGGTGCCGTTGATGTGGGGCAGGGCGTGCACACCGCCTTGCAGCAGATCGCTGCTGACGCGTTGGGGATCGAACCCTCCCGGGTGCGTATCGCCCTGGTCGACACCGCTGAGGTGCCGGATGCGGGCTCGTCTTCGGCCTCGCGCCACGTCTACGCCTCCGGCAATGCCGTCCTGCACGCCTGCCGCCTGGCCTACGAGAAGTGGCAGCAAGCGCTGCGCGAGGAGAGCGGGGAGACCCGCATCGACGCCCGCTACACCTTCCACGGGCGCGACGTCCGGCCGACGACCCCCTACGACCCGGAGACCGGGCAGTGCGAGCCGCACATCAGCTACTCCTTCGGTACCCAGATCGCCCTGGTCGAAGTGGACATCGAGACCGGCGAGGTGGAGGTGCTCCAGATGTGGTCCTCGCACAGCGCCGGCCGGATCGTGAACCCGGCGATGGCGTTCGGCCAGGTGGCCGGAGGCATCCACATGGGCGTGGGCTATGCGCTCACGGAGCACTTTATCCAGCAGGAGGGGATCGCTCGCACCCGTCGCTTCAGCGAGTACGCGATCCCGTCCATCCGCGACATGCCGCGCGAACTGGTGGAGGTTCCGGTGGAGGTGATCGACCCCACTGGCCCCTTTGGGGCAACCGGCCTGGGCGAAACCCCCACCCTTCCTACCGCCCCGGCGATCCTGAACGCGATCGCCCGGGCCACGGGGGTGCGCATCACCCGGCTTCCGGCCACCCCCGAGCGCGTCTGGCGCGCGCTGCACGCGCGCACCTGAGGCCCCGGACCAGCCCCGGGGAGGTGATCGAGGATGGGTTGGCGGCAGGCTGGGCCGCCCGTAGCACCGTAAGGAGGTCGGTAGGATGGCAAAACGAATGTGGCAGGTCTTGAGCAGCGTTGCCGCCCTGCTCCTGATCCTGGCCGGCTTGCTGGGAGTGGCTTTCCCACAGAAGGCTGTGGCTGGGCCGGAGCGCGTCGATCCGGAGCTCCTCGCCCGGCTGGAGCGCGAAGGACAGGGCACCTTTCTCGTTTACCTGGCTGAGCAGGCCGACCTGACCCCGGCCTACCGGATCCGGGACTGGAACGAGCGCGGCCGTTTTGTCTACCGCGCGCTGCGCGAGGTGGCCGATCGGACGCAGCCGATTGTCGTGGGTGCGCTGGAAGGACTACGCACAACTGGCCACGTGACCCACTACCATCGCTACTACATCGTCAACCTGATCCTGGTGCGCGGCGATGCGACAGCGGCCCGCGCCCTCGCCCGGCTTCCGCAGGTGGCCGCGGTCTACCCGGAGATGCGCATCGAGCTCATCCGCCCGGTCGAGGGGCAACCGGCTTCGTCGATCCCCCAGACGGTCGAATGGAACATCCAGAAGATCAACGCGGATGATGTCTGGAGCGTCTACGGGGTTACCGGAGCTGGGGCGGTTGTGGCCAACATCGACACCGGTGTCGCCTACGAACATCCGGCGCTCGTGGGCCACTACCGGGGCAACCTGGGGGGTGGCGCCTTTGACCACAACTACAACTGGTTCGATCCCACCTTCTCCTACCCCTACCCCTACCCGATCGAGGGCGACCATGGCACCCACACCATGGGCACGATGATCGGCGATGACGGCGCGGGCAACCAGATCGGCGTAGCCCCGGGCGCGCAGTGGATCGCCGCCTATGGCTGCTGTCCCGACAACGAGACGTTGCTTTCCGCCACGGAATGGATGATCGCCCCGACTGACCTATCCGGCCACAATCCGGATCCCGACAAGCGCCCCCACGTGGTGAACAATTCCTGGGGCGGCCCGGGCGGGAGCCTGATCTTCAACCAGCTGCTGGAGGCACAGCGCGCGGCCGGCATCTTCCCTGCTTTCTCTGCGGGCAACAGCGGCTCTGGCTGCGGGACGCTCGGCTCTCCGGGTGATAACCCGGCCGCTTTCAACACCGGCGCGACCGATGCCAATGACAACATCGCCGCGTTCTCTTCGCGTGGGCCGGACCCGTTCCACTCCTGGTTCGGCCTGTACGGCATCGGGCCGGAGATCACTGCCCCGGGGGTGGGCGTGCGTTCTTCGATCCCGGGTGGTGGATATGCTTATTACAGCGGGACTTCGATGGCGAGCCCCCATACGGCCGGCGCGGTCGCCCTTCTCTACTCGGCCGAGCCCGCTTTGATCGGCCGCCTGGATGAGGTCGAGGAGCTCCTGCGTCGCACCGCCGTCCCGCGCACGACCACCCAGCAGTGCGGCGGCGTCCCCGGGAGCGTCGTTCCGAACAACACCTACGGGTGGGGACGGCTGGACGTCAAGGCCGCGGTGGACCTGATCTGGCACGCCGGGACGCTTGCCGGGACGATTACCGACGCCGTAAGCGGGGACCCGGTGGCGGCCACGGTGCTCATGCAGCGGAACGGCTACACGCTGAGCACGCAGAGCGGCCCGGACGGCTCCTATGAGTTCTTGCTGGGCGAGGGGAGCTATGCCGTCACCATCCTGGCCTACGGGTACGAACCCTGGACGCAGGCCGGGGTCGCGATCGCCCAGGATGTAACGACCACGCTCGACGTTGCCCTCACCCCCGTGCCGGTGCATACCCTCTCCGGCACTGTCCTGGAGGGGGCCACGGAAGTCCTTGGGGAACCGGTGGCCGCGCGGGTGGGCCTGCGGTTTACGGACGTGGATGTCGCGACGGACCCGGCCACCGGCGCCTACAGCACGCCCGTAGCCGAAGGGCTGTACTGGATGCGTGTGGTTGCCCGCGGGTACGTTCCGGAGGATCGCATCATTACCGCAACGAGCGATATCACCGAGAACGTTTCCTTGCTGCCGCGTGCGACCTACTATGTGCGCGACAGCCGTTCCCCCTGCGGCCCCGCCTTCAACTGGATCGATGCCCGCGACGGCACGCCGCACTATGTGGGGGACGATGCTTTCTTCGCCCTCCCCCTGGGAGGACGCACTTTCCGCTTCTATGGGAACCCCTACACCTCCATTTTTGTCAGTTCCAACGGCCTGATCTCCTTCGGGCAGGGGTATGCCCGGGGCCACATGGTCTTTCCCTTTGAGGGGCCTCCGAACAACGCCGTCTACGGCTTTGAGGAGGACCTGAACCCGGCCAACGGGGCCCAGGGCATCATCTACCACAAGTTCATCGGAGACCGCTACCTCGTGGTCGAGTTCTACCAGGTGGAGCACTGGGAGCACGGATATCCGGAGACGTTCGAGTTCATCCTCGACTTTCAGACCGGGGCGATCCTGGTGCAGTACCTGGAGGTGAGCTGGCCCGACTTTGCCTCGGTGGGTATCGAGAACCAGGATGGGTCGGACGGCATCCTCTACTCCTACGCGAACTCGGCGGGAATCACGAACTCGCTGGCTGTCGGCTTCTACCCGGTCGTGGGGGCACCCCCGGCCGATCAGGATCCGCTCGGGGTGTACGGCACCCTCTCCGGTACCGTCACGATCAGCGAGACCGGCGCACCCGCTGCGGGGGCGGTGGTTACCGCAACCACCTTCCTGCGCACGCTGACCACGACCGCGGATATCGACGGCCACTATCTCTTCCCCGATGTGTGCGCCGACCTCTACTGGCTGCAGGGACAGCTTCCGGGCTACCCGGCCGGCGGGATCGTGCCGGTACGGCTACGCTGGTCGGGGGACGTAGCGGAGGCGGACCTGGTGGTGCACGGTCCTCCCCCGGTGACGCGCTTTGTCGTCTACCTCCCCGTCATCCTGCGCGGACGGTAAGGTAGCGCGCTTGAGGCGGGGTTGGGGTGGAACGGCCACCCCAACCCCGCCTTGGTTGTCGGCACCGTGCGGCAAGGCCGGAGCGATTCCTGTGGGCGGGGAGGATCGGGGGGTGTGTCAGTTGACAGGGCATTTTGCGGGAAACAGGTGCGTATGTTACAATTGAATCAAATTCACGCCGTTCCTATCCAAAGCGCCAGGACCTTTTGACGGGGGCAAAGACTGGGGGGCACCGAAGATGGACACCGAGACGGTCCCCGAGCGGTGGGCTTTGGGACGGACGACCGAGGGGGAGGACCTCGGGGGCCTTTTGTATCCGCAACGCGTGCTCGACAGCCTCCCCGAGGGCCTGTTGGTGCTTGACAGCCGGGGGCATGTGCAGCAGGTGAATCCTGCGCTCGAGCGCCTGCTGGGCCGGCCGGGCGTGCACCTTCTGGGAAGGCCTTTCCGCGAGGCAGTCCCGCTGCGATGCGTGCGCGAGGATTGTGGCATGGAGCGGTTGCTGCGCGGGGAAACCGTTCCTTGTGAAGCTCCGGCGATGCTTTCGTTGGAGAGAAAGGAAGAGATCCCCCTGCTGGTCTCGTGTGCGGCCTTACCCGCGGTGGCGGGACACGCGGGCGGCGTGGTGGTGCTGTTGCGCGATGTCCGCCATTGGGCGGAAGCGGAACGTCTACGGGAAGATTTGATCCACATGTTAATCCACGATCTGAAGGGCCCGCTGGCCTCGATCTCTTCCACCATCCAGATCCTGCGGCAATACCCGGCGGAGCAGGTCCGTGCCGAGACAGCGGGAACACTTCTCGACATTGCCGAAAAGAATGCCTGGCGGCTCGCCCGGCTTGTGGACACGATCCTGGACGTGCAACGGCTGGAGGCCGGCCGGTCGTCCTTTCGGGTGGAGGCGGTAGGAGTTGCGGAAGCGGCGGCCGATGTGCTGCGGATGGCCGAGCCGTTGGCGATGGAAAGCCAAGTGGAGATGGAGGCCGATTTCCCTCCCGATCTTCCGCCCGTGATGGCGGACAGCGAGGTGCTCCGACGCATCCTCTGGAACCTGCTGGACAACGCGCTCAAGTATACCCCTGCCGGGGGGTCGATCCGCGTCAGCGCGCGGTATCGGGGGAAGGACGCGCAGGGGGAATGGGTAGAGGTACGGGTCTCCGATACCGGCCCGGGGATCCCTCCTGAGGATCAGGCGCGCATCTTTGACAAATACGCCCAGGTGCGTATGGCGCCCGCCCGCCGCCGCGGCGTAGGGCTCGGTCTGACCTTCTGCCGGCTGGCTGTGGAAGCCATGGGCGGCCGCATCTGGGTGGAAAGCGCCCAGGGAATGGGAAGCACCTTTTCCTTTGTTCTTCCGGTTGCGCTTCCCCCAGAAGGGGCCTAGCTTTGCAGCGGGAAGATCTTCCCGGGGTTCAGGATCCCCTTGGGTTTCTGGGTTGATCACGGGGTTGGGGGGAGTGATCGAGCGGGAAGATCTTCCCGGGGTTCAGGATCCCCTTGGGGTCTAGTGTCTGCTTGATGGCGCGCATCACCTCCACGGCGACGGGCCCCAGGTTCTGCTCCAGGTAGGGCAACTTGAGCACGCCCACGCCGTGTTCCCCAGACAGGACCCCGCCGAGCTCGATCGCCGCTTGAAAGATCGCCCGGGAAGCCTGCTCCACGCGCTTCATCTCCTCTGTGTCCCGCCGATCGAAGAGGATGTTCGGGTGCAGGTTCCCGTCACCGATGTGCCCGAAAATCGGGATCGGCAAGCCGGTCTCTCGGGAGATTTCTTTGATGCGCCGTACCACCTCCGGGATGGCGCTCCGGGGCACCGTGATGTCCTCCCCGAGCTTGTTCGGCCTGCGGCGGGCAAGCGAGGGGGAAACGGCCTTTCGGGCGGCCATCAGGGCCTGCCCTTCTTTCTCGTCGGCCGCTACCCGGACTTCCCGGGCCCCCGTGCGCCGACAGATGTCCGCGATGGCCTGAATCTCCCGTTCCGCCTGGTCCGGTTCGCCGTCCGTCTCGATCACCAGGATCGCTTCCACATCTAGGGGCAGGCCCATGTGTTTGTGAGCCTCGACGGTGGCGATCGTGGTGTCGTCCATGATCTCCAACGCTACCGGAACGATGCCCGCCTCAAGGATGCGCGTCACCGCAATGCTGGCATCGATCAGCTGCGGGAAAACCGCCATGGCCGTGCGGGTTGCTTTCGGAGGCGGGATCAGCCGGAGGATCGCTTCCGTGATCACCCCCAGTGTCCCCTCCGAACCGACGAAGAGCTGGCTCAAATTATACCCAACGGCCTTCTTGATCGTCTTTCCGCCGGTGCGCAAGATGCGTCCATCCGCCAGCACCACCTCCAGGCCCAGGACATAATCGGCGGTGACCCCGTATTTCAGGCAATGGGGCCCGCCGGCGTTGCAGGCGATATTCCCGCCGATGGTCGAGTGGCGCTGGCTGGAGGGATCCGGGGGGTAGTACAGGCCATGCCGGGCCACTTCGGCCTGTAGGTCGGCAGTCACCACGCCGGCCTGGACGACCGCCACCATGTTCACCCGGTCGATCTCCAGGATGCGGTTCATCCGGGTCAGGTTCAGCACGAGCCCCCCCTGGATCGGGATCGAACCCCCGGCCAGGCCGCTGCCCAGCCCTCGGGGAACCACCGGGATCTCCTCGCGCCACGCCACGCGCAGGACGCCTGCCACCTCCTCCGTGCTCGCGGGCGACACCACCAGATCTGGCAGATGCTCGCGATAGGTCGCATCATAGGCATAGCATAGAAGGTCCTCTGGATCATCGCGGACCCATGGTTCCCCCACGATGCCGCGTAGCTCCTTCTTGATACGTTCTGGGATCATGCTCGCTCCTTGGTCAATCCTGATTGGTCTCGATAACGAGGGCGTCCTCGTCAGGAAGCGGTGCCGCATCGGTTTCCTGTACCTCGAAGCGGAAACTTCCGCAGCGCGGACAGACGGTGCGCGCCTGCAGGTACCGCTCGCGCTGCCGCGTCAGCCCGCTGTAGCCGCAGTCCTGGCAGATGTACCGATACCAGATCGTCATCGGACACCTCCTCGGGAGTCGGTTGCGCGGTAACAGGACAACGGACAACCCCGGAGCCTGCCGCGAGCTCCAGCGCTGTGTCGCTATTCTACATCACACCGTGCGGATTGTCCACCATTTGCCAACAGCACAAGGATGTGCTAAAATCCGGTGTGTGTCGACCCTTTGCGGGGCGGCAACAGCCTTTTACCGTGCGAAGCGTCGCTGGGATCGCGGTGCGACCGAGACGACGGGGTCTAACGATGGATTCGCCCTTCGCCCTCCGGGAGCACCCTGGAGGGTTTTTGTTGCCTCACCTCGCCGGCGCAGCCAAACAGCCATTGATCCGCGTGGAGGGCGTCCACTTTGCTTACCCTTCCGCCGGCGGGCTGGCTGTGCCCGCGCTGCGCGGGGTCGACCTCACGATCGCTCCAGGGGAATACATCGCGCTCATCGGGCCCAACGGCTCCGGCAAGTCGACCCTGGCGCGCCTGCTGAACGGGCTCCTCCTTCCGACCTCCGGACGGATCTGGGTGAAGGGTATGGATACGGCGGATCCCCGTTTCCGGCAGGCGATCCGCCGGACGGTGGGGATGGTCTTCCAGAACCCCGAGAGCCAGTTCGTGGCCACCGTGGTCGAGGAAGACGTCGCTTTCGGACCGGAGAACCTCGGGCTGCCGGAGGAAGAGCTCCGTGCCCGTGTGGAATGGGCCCTGCAGGTGACCGGCCTTTCCAGCCTGCGGTACCGATCGCCGGCCCACCTCTCGGGCGGGCAGAAGCAGCGGCTGGCCCTGGCAGGGGTATTGGCCATGCGCCCAGAGGTGCTCATCCTGGATGAGGCAACTTCTATGCTGGACCCGGCCGGCCGACACGAGGTCCGCAGGATCGTCGCGCAGCTCCATAGGGCCGGCTTGGCGATCCTCTCCATTACCCAGGCCATGGAAGAAGCCGCGGAAGCGGAACGGGTGGTTGTCCTCTACGAGGGGCGGATCGCCCTCGATGGTTCCCCAAGCGAGGTGTTTACCGACGTCGGGCGCCTCCAGTCCCTGGGCCTCGATGTCCCCCCGATGGCCCACCTGGCCCGGATGCTGGGCGCCCGGGTCCCTTCGTTCCCTCCCGTGGTGCTGACACCGGCGCAGATGGTCGCCGCCGTGCGCGAGCGGGCAGGTGGGGGATGCAGATGAAGCCGCTCATCGAGGTTCACAGCCTCCACTATACCTACCTGCGTGGAACGCCTTTGGAAACCGTGGCGTTGCGCGGCGTCGATCTGGTGGTCTATCCGGGCGAGGTCGTGGGCCTGGTGGGGCCGACGGGCTCGGGGAAGTCCACCCTGCTCCAACATCTGAACGGACTCTTGCGGCCGCAGGCCGGCCGAGTCGTAGTGGATGGGATGGATCTCGGGGACTCCCGGACCGACCTCCGCGCCGTGCGTCGGAAGGTCGGGCTCCTGTTCCAGAGCCCCGAGGATCAGCTCTTCGAGCGCTATGTGGCGGACGACGTGGCCTACGGTCCGCTGCAATACGGCCTGCCCCCGGAGGAAGTGCGGGCGCGGGTGCGGCGCGCGATGCTGGCGGTCGGCCTCCCTCCCGAGGCCTATGCCGACCGGCCGACCTTTGCCCTGAGCGGAGGGGAGCGCCGGCGGGTCGCGCTCGCCGGGGTGCTGGCCCTGGATCCGCAGGTTTTGGTGCTCGACGAGCCGCTTGCCGGGCTGGACCCGGCCGGGCGACGCCTGCTCGCTTCCCTGTTGGAAGAATGGTGCGCTCAGGAGGGACGGGCGATCGTCTGGGCCTCCCACTCCATGGACGAAGTCGCGCGTTCGGCCGATCGCATGTACCTGCTTGCCGAAGGCCGGGTGATTCGGGAGGGAACGCCCCGAGAGATCTTTGGCGATGCGGAACTACTGCTGGAGCATGGGCTGGATGTGCCGGCCGTGACCTGGGTCTTGCGGGAGCTTGCCCGGGCCGGCCTGCCTGTACGCACGGACGTCCTCACCCTGGAAGAAGCGTGCGACGTGCTCGAGGGGGTGCTCCGATGAGCGAGTTCGGCGCGTGGCACATCCTGACGCTTGGCCACTACCTTCCCATGGGATCTCCCTTGCACCGGTTGGATCCGCGGGTACGGCTGCTGAGCGTCCTGGTGCTGGGAGGCGCGCTGATGGTCCGCGGCCAGCTGGCCGTGTTGTTCTTGGGACTGCTCCTGGTGCTCCTCCTCCTTGCGCTCGCTCGCGTTCCGCTGGGCCACGCGTTGCGAGGCGTGCGGGCGCTTGTCCCGCTCCTTGGCGTCGTGCTCCTGTTGCAGCTTCTCTTCTACCCGCACCGAAGGGCCCTGGTCGCTGGAAGCCCGGCCCTCTGGCAGGCAGGCCGCTTTGTGGTGAGCGCGGCCGGGGTGGTTGCTCTCGTGGCGCTTTGTCTGCGCATGGTGGCCCTGGTGCTGCTCCTGACGCTCCTGACCAGCATCGCGGACGCGACCGACCTCGTGCACGCCGTGGAAGGGCTCCTGCGCCCCCTTCAGGGGATCGGCTTCCCGGCGCACGAACTGGCGCTGGTGTTCGTGATCGCCCTGCGCTTCCTTCCCCTGCTGGCGCGGGAGATGGAGCGCCTGATGAAGGCGCAGGCTGCGCGGGGCGCCGATTTCGGTCACGGACGGGGGTACATCGTGCAGCGGGTGCGACGGACATTTCCCCTCCTCGTTCCGCTTTTTGTGCTCGCGTTGCGGCGGGCCGAGGAGCTCGCTGTGGCCATGGAGGCGCGGGGCTATGCGGGTGGCAAAGGCCGCAGTTACCTGGTGCGTCTGCGCATGCGGCACGCCGACTGGCTTGCCCTGGCGGCGGCCGTGGCCCTGGCCGTGCTCCTTCTGTGGCTGGACCTTGGATCGCTGGAACAAGCGCTCTTTCGAAGCCTTGGCTAGTCGTAAAGGAGGTTTCCCATGCGGCTGACCGTGCGCCAGATCGTCATCGCGGGTGCCCTGGGTGCGATCGCCATCCTGCTGGGCGCCACCCGGATCGGGTTCATCCCGTTCGTGCTGGGCATCGCGATCACCGTCATGCACATTCCGGCCATCGTGGGGGCCGTATTGGAGGGGCCGGTGGTCGGCCTGATCATCGGTCTGCTCTTCGGCCTCTTTTCTTTCGCATGGGCCTTCATCGCTCCCACAGGCCCGGGGGACGTCTACTTCCAGAATCCTCTTATCTCCATCGTTCCCCGGCTGTTCATCGGTCCGGTGGCCTACCTGGCTTACCGCCTGGTGCGGGAGCCCAGGAAATCCGCGCTTCTGCTGGGGCTGGTGCTCTTGCTGGCCGCGGCGGCCATCGGGATCGCCTATGGCACGCCAACGCTCGCCGGGAATGCGGGAGCAAGGTGGGTGGTACTCGGCGCCGCGCTTGCACTGGCGGCGCTCGCCCTGGCGGGGCTTGGGCTGACGCTGGCCCGATACGGGGAGATCGCGGCAACGGGCGTGGCGGCCGTGGCCGGAACCCTGACCAACACCGTCCTTGTGCTCGGGATGATCGGCCTCCTGGGTTCCTTGGGGTGGGTGGCTCCAGTGCCATGGAGCGTGCTCCTTGGGGTAGGCCTGACGAACGGGATCCCGGAGGTCGTGGCGGCCGTGCTGATCACTGTCGCCGTGGTCGCCGCCTGGAAGCAGATCGAGTTCGGCCGCAAGGGTGCCCGCATCTTCCGGGGGGAGGGTTAGGCGATGCTCCTGTGCATCGACATCGGCAACACGAACATCGTCCTCGGCACCTACGAAGGCGAATCGCTGGTGCACCACTGGCGGATCGCTACCGGCCGGGAGCGGATGGCAGACGAATACGGCGCGCTGCTCCTGATGCTCCTGGAGCAGGCCGGTCACCGGCCCTCGGAGATCCAGGACGCGGTGATGGCGAGCGTGGTACCCCCGCTCACGGGACAGTTCGTGGAGCTGTGCCGGCGCTATCTGGGGGTGGAACCGCTGGTCGTGGACGCCGGCGTCCGCACCGGCGTTCGCGTGCGCGTGGACAACCCCCGCGAGGTAGGAGCGGACCGCATCGTTAACGCCGCCGCTGCCTTCCGCCGCTACGGCGGCCCGGCCTGCGTGGTTGACTTTGGCACTGCGACAACTTTCGATGCCATCTCTGAGGAAGGGGATTACCTGGGCGGGGCGATCGCACCGGGAATCGCCGTGGCCGCAGCCGCGCTGACCGAACGGACGGCCAGGCTGCCGCGCGTGGAGCTGGTGGCTCCACCGCAGGCGATTGGCCGCAACACAGTGCACAGCATGCAGTCTGGCCTGATCTTCGGTTACGTGGGCCTGGTGGAGGGGATGGTGGCGCGCTTTCGCAAGGAACTCGGCCCGCGCATGCGCGTGATCGCTACGGGAGGGCTGGCCGAGCTACTGGCCCGGGAGACGGACGTCTTCCACGCGGTCGATCCCTGGCTCACCCTGGAAGGGCTGCGCCTGATCCACGGGATGAACCGCCCCGCGAAAGGTCAGGACGCGCGTACGCCCGGGCCTCCGGAGTCACCCATCGCAGGCGTGCGGTAATCATCGCCCCGCCCAGGCTGCCAGGAGCGTCGCCAGAAACGCCAGAGGAGCCAGCCACCGGGTGTAGCAGCGGACGGTGAGCTCTGTAGGAAATTCCTGGCCGCTTGCTTCGAAGGCCGCCAGGACCGCGGTGCAGGCGATCCAGGCGCTCGCCAGGGCGATCCAGCTGTACCTCTCTGGGAACAGATAGATCGCTCGCAAAGCCACAGCCACCAGGCCTGCCTGCACGGCCAGCTCGAGCGCTTCGAGAGCGCGATAGAGCGCCAGCCAGCGGCCGCCGATGCCGGCCAAAGGCGCCTGGCGCCGGTCGCGGTCCCACAGGGGCCAGGGGAGAGTAGCCAGGAAAAGTACAGCGGCAAGCAAAAGGGCAACGGCTCCCAGGGGTCGTACCGCAGCCTGGGAAGCTAGCTCCAGCTGTCGCGTGGCCAAGGGCAAGGTCGCGCTTCCCCACAACAGGGGCAGGAGGCGAGAGACCTCCAGCGGGGCCTGGAGGCGGGCTCCCCAGGCGGCGTCGAGGTTTCCCGAGAACCCGGCGGCCATGAGGCGTGCCAGGGCAGGGGCGGCCAGGAGGGCCACGTAGGCGATCCAGTTCCCTTCCGCGTCCAGGTGCCCTTCGGGCCAGGGGAGGAGGGAAGCGGCCCATACGAGGCCGGCGATCGCGAGCAGCGCCGCCCAAGCGACTGCCGGGTGCATCGCCTCGGGCACGCCCTTGCGGGCCAGGCGCCACAGATCGGCGAACGGCTCCCAGATGGCCGGCGCCGGGCGACCCCGAGCGCGTGCCCCCCAAAAGGCCGCCACACCCCGGGCCAGCAACCCCAGGGCCAGCGCCCCGAGCCCACCGGGGAAAAGGAGCAAACGCAGCATCGCCTCGGGTAGCTTCATCCCTCCGGTCCTTCCTCTTGGGCCGCGGCAATCTCGGTGAGCGCCCGCAGGATCTCCTGCGGAGTCGGGGGACATCCGGCGAGGCGCCGCTCCCCCTCAAAAACCGGTTCTCCCGCGCAGTCGCCGAGCCGCATACAGCTCCAGGGCGCAGTCAGCGTCCTGGCGAGCGCCTGCACGGCATCCCGCAGCGGCGGGGGAAAGTCCCCGCACAGCACGAGCAGATCCGCGTGGGCCGGGGCATCGACCAGCAAACGGCGACCGCAGGTCGCCTCGTATGCGCCAACAGCGGCCCAGGCCTCCAGCGCACAGCCTCCGCAGCCGGCCCCGTCCAGAATGGCTACCCGGATCGTGCGAGGGTCGTTTCCTTTGGCCACACGAGCCTCCTTCAAGGTATACCCAGTACCGGCGGCGGTCCGGCCAGCACTCGGAGGAGAGGCTGGGGATACAGCCCAAGGAAGAGCAGGGCGACGATGAGCAGCGCGAGCACCCCCAGAGCCGGCCAGGGCGGCTGCCGGAATGGGACCGTCTGCTCCGTCGGCAGCAGGGCCGGCCACAGGGCACGCACCATCGCCAGGAGGAGAACCGCCGAAGCGGCCAGCCAGGGGGCCAGGTACCCCCACCCATGTGCCAGCGCTTCCTGGTAGAGGATCCATCTCCCCGCAAAACCACCCAGCGGCGGGATCCCCGCCAGGCTCAATGTGGCAATGACCAGCCCCAACGCCACTAGCGGCATGCGCTGCGCGACTCCGACCAGGCCGGCCACGTCATCCCGACCGGTGCTCCACTCCAGGATGCCCACGCAGGAGAAGAGGAGGGCCAGGGCAACCCCGTGGTGGATGGTCAGGAAAAGCCCGCTTTGCAGCCCGGATGGGGTCCCCAGGCTGAAGGCGAAAAAGACCGCCGCCACATCGCAGGAAGCCACATAAGCGGCCAGCCGTTTCCAGCGGTCCTGGGCCGCCGCCAGGAGGGCTGCGGCCAAGGCGGCCCCGGCCGCCCCGGCCATAAGCACTCCTCCCGAGCGGGGGATCGCGTGTAGCAACCTCGGCAGGGCCTGCGAGAACCGGCCCAGGAAAAGCAGCGCAACGCTGTGGACGAGCGTGACCAGTAGGCCGATCACCCCGGTGGATGTGTGCCTCGCCAAGTCAGGCAACCACAGGTGGAAGGGCACCACGCCCAGCGCCAGCCCAAACCCTACCGCGATGAGCCCGAGGGAAAGGCGCGCATAGAAGGTCTCCTGCGGCATCTCCAGGAAAGAGCCCATCATCAGGAAACCAAGCAGCAGCGCGATGCCGGCCAGGGTCGTGGTGATCAGGTACTTCAGGCCGGCCATCAGCGCCGAAACCGGCATCAGCCCCAGCGGCTCGTGCGGGGTATCCACCGTCGCCAGAGCCACAGCCAGCGCCATGACCTGCAGAAGGAGGGAGATCGCGATCGGATCGTCGAGCAGGATCACCCCCTGAGCCAACCCCAGGGTGAGCAGGCCGATGGGAATGGGCAGCTCCCCCTGGTGCAGCACCCGGGCCACCAGGAGCACGCCCCCTCCGGTGAACAACAACACGTAGATGAACAGACGATCGATCCCGCTTAAGGAAAGGACGACCCCCAGCAGCCGCACCGGCTGTCCCAGCGGGATGCAGCTGCAGAGAAAAGCGTCCAGCAACAACGCCGCCGCGCCCCCCCATAGCGCGAGCTGTCGGTAGCGCCCCAACAGGTAGGTATAGAGGGCCATGGCGATCGGCAAAGCGACCAACAGGAGGTGGAGCATCAATCCAACTCCTCAGACGAAGGCAGACGCCAGCGCTGGAGCCGCAGGAAGAAAAGGATCGAAAACAACGCCGACCCGAGCGCGAGCAGGATGCTCACGGTGCTCAACAGCCCGATCGCCAGCAACCCGACGCTGCGCGAAAGCGTGGTGTACAGGAGATCCGCGCTGGCGATGCAGAGCAGGAGCCCGATGCAGACCTCCTGTACCTCCTGGGCAAGGAGCACATTGAGCAGGCCACAGAGCGCCAGCCAGTACCACGAAAGGTCCACGTAGAACCAGAGCGGGCTTGCGGGCAGCGCTGGCGTGCGTACAAGCGGGTAGAGGATCGCCAGCGTATAGGTGACGGCGATGAGCACAGCCAGGGTGGACGTAGGAAGCAGGTAGGCAGCCAGCCGCTCCCGGAAACCGATCGGCGTCGGGCGGGCCCGCCGGGCCGCCCAGCGCAGTCGCGCCGCCAAGATCTCATCGGCAGGGAACTCGCCCTCCGGGGTACGTACCCAGCGCCGCGAGAACGCGGTCAGCGCCAGGATGCTCACCAAGACCAGTCCCGTCACAACCTTGACCAGGCCGAACGAGCTCAGGCGCAGCGGCCCGAGCGCAATGTCCTGTGGCACGAAGGGAAGGCGTGAAAACAGTAGTCCGAGGTTCAAGTAAACGGCGAGGAGGGCAGGAAGGGTGACACGCCAGTCCCGGAAGACTACCATGAGGGCCCCGCAGGCCAGGAATCCAAGCCAGATAGCGAGTTCCGGACTCGAGTAGCCCAAAGGACACCTCTCTCAGCGGGTCAGGACGACCACCGCGGCTCCGGCGGCGATCAGCACAAAGAGCAGGAAATAGGTTGTATGGCGCTCCAGGAAGCGTTCCCCGCGGTCGATCCTCGCGGCAAGTGCGTGCCCAAGCTGTGCCAGTGCGCGATCCAGGCCGGCCGGTTGTGCCATCCAGGCCAGCCAGGCGGTATCGCGTGCCAGTACGGCCAGCACCTCGCGCAGCGGCCCCGATGCCGTGGGATCGAGAGCAGGGCGCCCACGCCGCCGAAAGCATCCGCACCAGGCAGCCCCGACCCCCAGGAGGAACAACAAGAGCAAGAAGCCCGGGAGCCATCCGCCGAGGCGCAAGAGCGTCGCGCGGATGAGCAGGGCGCTCGCACTCGCTGCGGCCAGCGTTGCCCGCTCGAAAGACGCCCGCCAGAGGAGCGGTGCCAAAAGCCCGCTCAGGGGCACGCCAAGGCCAAGCGCAAGGCCGATGCGGTGTCCCACCCGGATCTCCAGAGCCTCCTCCGGGGCCGGGACGAAACTCCAGCCGCGCCATAAAGCGGCCAGGAGAAAGGGGCTGGCCAGCAGGACCACCGTGAGGTAGGGCAGGCGCCCGGCAAGCAGCAGTCCCAACGCAAGCAGCCACCGGCCTACCAGGCCGGCGGAGGGCGGAAATCCCAGTGCGCCCCACATCCCCAGCGCGTAGAACGCCCGCCGCAGCGTGCCGTCCAGGACGCCCGTACCCGCATAAGCCAGGTGGAAAAGGAGCTTTCCTGCCACCAGGTCGACAAGCAGGAACAGGCCGGCGGCCGTTCCCCAGGCCCCTCCGAGGCCGAGGGCCATCCACAGGAGTCCCATGCGCGCGACCGTGTCTCCGGCGAGCACGCGCCGCCCGGTCTCCTGGTGCATGGCAAGTACAGCTCCCAGAAGGAGGCTTATGCTTCCCACGATCAGCGCCGCTTCCTGGGGGCCAGGGGCGGCGGCCCGCGAGAGCAGGCGCAACCAGGCATAAGGGCCGGTGAGGAGCAACCACCCGCCTTGGAGGAGCGCATCCGCAGGGTCAGGGGCGCGGGCCGTAGAGACCAGCCAGCCCTGGAAGGGAACCTGGGCCATGCGCACCCACATCGTGCCCAGAAGCAAGACCAGCGCCTCAGGGGGAACATCGCCTGCGGAGAGACTCCCATAGGTAAGCGTTCCCCCCCGTTGGTGGATGAGCAGCAGAGCGCCCAGCATCGGGTACCCGGCCAGGTGTTGGATTCCCAGGAAGCGCTCGGCGATCCCGGGCGTCGGGAGATCCGCCCGCCGTTGACCCAGGAACAGGTAGGTGAGGAAGATCAGCGCTTCCCAGGAAGCATAAAGGACGAGCAGGTTTCCGGTACCCAGCAAGTGCAGGAACACCGCCTGGAAGAGAAGAAGCCACGGTGCCGCCTGGGCTTCCTCCTCCCGAGCCCCCAGCGCCATCCAAAGCAGCAGCGCAACAACAAACAGCCCACTGAGCCCCGCGAACAGCCGCGCCAGGGCATCGAAGCGAAAGGCGTAGTTACTGGTTTCCGAGAGTAGGCCGGAGAAGAGGCGCACCTCGCCGTGAGGCGTGCCAAAGAACGGCAGGAGGGAGAGCACGGTAACCCCAAGCGCGATCCGGGCCCCTAGCCGCGGCCGAAGCCAGCGCCCGGCCAGGACAAGGCCCAGGCCGACCGTCCCCAGGGCAACCGTGGCAAGCAGGGTACAGGGGATCATGGGGCTGCCTCCCCAACGAGGCCGGGCCCCAGCCCCCAGGAAGCGACGATCGGCGCAATGAACTCAACCGGCTGGCCGATTAAGCTACGGGGAAGGAGCCCGGTCAGGAGGTGGCTGGGAGAGGTATACCAGACGCCGGCCAGCAGACCATCGTCTGCCGTTTGCACGCGCACGCCCAGCGGCCCGGCCGGCGATTCCACACGGGAAAGCGCCTCACCGGGTGGGACGGCCAAAGGCACACAAATCGCTCCTTCCGGAAGGTTCTCCACGGTCGCCTCGAGCAGGCGCATGCTCTCAAAGGCTTCCAGCACATAGACCATCCATCGCGCAAACGTATCCCCTCCGCCTTGGGTGACCAGTTGAGGGTCCAGCTCGCCATAGGCGGCATAGGGTCGGGTGCAACGCAGGTCGGTCGGCGATTCGGAGGCACGGGCCACAGGCCCCCCGAGGCCTTCTTCCTCTGCGCTTTCGCGGGTGAGCAACCCGGCACCCACGAGCAACCTCACGAACGCACGGTTCGATACCACGCGATGGGCCAGGCGGTAGAGCGGCGCTTTCAGCTTCTCGACCAGTTCCTTGACCGCGTGCAGCTCGGCAAGATCGCGCGTGAGCCCGCCGGGTTGCAGGATGGACGGGAAATAGCGCGCACCGGTCAGCTGCTCGCGCGTACCGAGAACCGTTTGCCACCACCCCTCCAAAGAAGTTGCCTCGGCCGGCAGGCCGGCTGCCCGAAGGACCCGACCTGCAGTATAAAGGTGGCTGGCGAGCCGTTCCAGTTCCGCGAGCACGACGCGCAGCATCCGCGCGCGCGGGGGGACTGGGCACCCGGCGAGCGTCTCCAACGCCTGGCAGTAGGCGAGGGCAGATGCGCAAGAGAGGGAGGCACTCACGCGCGTGATGCGTTCCAGCCCTTGCTGGAAGGAAAGGCCTGCCCACGCGGAGCTAGGAAGCCGTGAGGCGGCGAGGACAGCGACCTCGGCTACCTGGACGACCCCATCTTCCACCTCCACGGAAAGGAGGAGGGGGCCAGGCCAGCCGGGGTAGAACGGTCCCAGGGAAGCTCGATAGCGCATGGTGCTCCTTATCGGGCTCCGACGGGAATAGGGCGTGTCTCCAGGTGGGGAGAAAAGAGGCAGAGGCCCCGCCGGTGCCTCGTCTGGGGGAAGGGCCAGCGTGGCTGGCGCGGTGCGTCGTCCTTCATGGCACGATCGCACCGAGCATCGCCCGGATCTGGTCGAAGTAGAGAATGACCAGGACGCAGATTCCCCACAGCAGGATGTTGACCAGGAAAGGAGGGTCGCCCAACAGCACCTCCTCCGGGCTGCCGCCCCCCTCCTTCTGATAGACCAAATACAGGTAACGAAAGATGGCATAAATCACAAACGGAATGGTGAACATCATATAGGGATACCGCGCGCGGTCCTCCTCGCCATGGGCAAAGAACGGGTAAAAGGTGTACAGGGAATAGGCCATCACGGTGGACGCGGTCACCACAGAGATCATCTCTTCCAGCAGCGCGGGCGAGTATTCGCGCAGGATGCCCCGGTGATGCCGGGCGTCATTGTTCAGAAGGACGAGCTCGTGTCGCCGCTTGGCGAGCCCCAGGAACAGGGAAAGGAGCACGGTACAGACGAGCAACCAGGGCGAGATAAAGACCGGGATGGCGAGGGCGCCCCCCACGGCGCGCAGCACAAATCCCGCAGCGATCGAAAAGATGTCCAGGATGACGATGTTCTTCAGGAGAAAGGAATAGGCCAGCATCAGGAGGAAATAGCCGGAAAGGGAAAGCCCGAAAGGAAGATTCAGCGTGCCCTCGAAGGGGACGTTCAGCAGGAAGCCCAGGGGAAGGGCGATCAGGGTCAGGAGGGCAGCGGTAACGATGGCGGGGGCCGGCTGCAGCCGGCCAGATGCCAGCGGCCGGTTGCGTTTGACCGGATGCATGCGATCCCGATCTCGATCGACCACGTCGTTGATCAGATAGACCGCGCTGGAAACCATGCAGAAAAGGGAAAAGGCGATCACCGCCTTGACCAGCGCCGTCCAAAGGAACAGCTCCCTTGCGAAGACGATGCCCCCAAAGACAAAGACGTTCTTGGTCCATTGCTTGGGGCGCATCGTGACCCACAGGTTGTGCAACACCATTGGCCTCCTGGTGCCTTTGCAGGGCAGAGTGCCTGTTATGATACCGCATCTTCCAGGGGACGTCAAACCCGGCATCGCGGACTAGACCGCTTTTCTGATTTATGGTATACTTGAATTGAATCTCCATGTGGGTTGGGCGACGCGGTGGGACAAGCAGCCGGTGGGAGACAAGCCTTCAGACCCTCCCTGAGCGTCGAGCGGGTGCAACACACGGATTGTGGTCGGGGAGCCTTGAGATGCCCGAGCCGGTCGGGACCAGGAGCCCTTCTCAACGCGCTCTCCTGCGGGTCTACCTGCTGGGCCCCCCGGGGGTGGAGTGGGGGCACAGCCCGCTTACCATTCCCCGGCGGCAGACCCGCGCTTTGCTCTATCGTCTGGCCTCCCACCTGGAACCCGTTCCTCGTGAACAACTCTGCTTCCTCTTCTGGCCCGATCTCCCGGAAACGCTCGCCCGCCGCAACTTGAGCCACCTGCTGACGCACCTGCGCCGTGCTCTCCCGCTCCCCGATCTACTGAACGTCTCCGAAGATCAGGTCGCCCTGGACGAGCAGCGCGTTTGGTCCGATGGAGCGACGTTTGCGCGGCTGTGCGGCCTTCCCAACGCGCGCCGCTCGACCCTTCACAAGCGAGAGGAGGAGGTGGCGTGCGCGTTGGCCCAGGAGGCCGTGGAACTGTACCGTGGGCCGTTCCTCGCTGGTTTTTCTCTCCCCGGGAGCGCCGAGTTCGAGTCCTGGGTTGCTCTGGAGCGCTCCACCTGGGAGCAGCTGTACCTGAGCGTCTTGGCCGCTTTGATCGAGGAGCGAACGGCCAAGGGCGAGTATCAGGCCGCCATCGCGTATGCCCGGCGCTATCTGGAGGCGGACAATCTGGCCGAAGATATCCACCGCCGTCTCATCGAGCTGTACGCGGCTGTCGGAGATCGGAGCGCCGCGCTGCGCCAGTTCGAGTGTTGCGTGAAAGTCCTGGAGCGCGAGCTGGGCGTGAGCCCGTTGCCAGAGACGCGCGCCGCGTATCAGGCCGCCCTGGAAGGTCGGCCTCCCGAGCCGTCGTTTCCGGCGGTGAAGCTGGCTTGGACCACGCTTCCCGGACCAGAAGTGCCCCTGGTGGGCCGTGAAGAGGCGCTCGACGGACTGCGGCGTGCGTATGCCCGAGCCCGCTCAGGCCGTGGCGGCGTGGTCTTGATCTCGGGGGAGGCGGGCATGGGTAAGTCGCGGCTCATGCAGGAGTTTGCCACGGCGCTCTCGGGCCAGGCGCTGATCCTGACCGGGGCCAGTAGCCCAGGTGCCCAGACAACCCCTTACCAACCGATCGTTGAGGCCTTGCGAGGGCTATGGACGGCGAGGGACGCGGATGTCGGGGGTCGCGGGGAGCGTTCCCCGTCCTTTCCTCCGCTTTCTTCCCTGTCCCCTGTCTGGCTCGCCGAGGCATCCCGATTGCTCCCCGAGTTGCGCACGCTCTATCCGGATCGATCGCCGGCGATCGCAAGCGAGCCGAAAGAAGCGCGCCTGCGGCTGTTTGAGGCGCTCTGCCGGCTCCTGTTCGCCCTGGCCGGCCCTTCGACATTCCCCCGTGCCACCGGCCCTGTGATCCTTTGTCTGGACGATCTCCACTGGGCGGACAGCGCCACCCTGGATTGGTTGGCCTACCTGGGACGAGAGCTCCGCGATCGGCCCGTGCTGGTCATCGCCACCTACCGCAGCGAGGAGGCCGACATGGTGGCGGAACTGCGTTACACCCTGGCGCGGCTAGGTGTCCTTTCCGAACTGCAGCTGAGCGGATTGGACGTTCCTTCCGTCCGCCGGGTCGTGCGATACCTCTTGCGTGCTCCCCTGGACGTCACGCTGCCCCTCCGGACAGCGGAGGAAGAGGAAGGAGAGGGAGGTGAGGTCGCGCTGGCTACCCGTCTCCAGGAAGCCACCGGGGGTAACCCCTTCTTCCTGCTGGAAACGCTCAAGGCACTCATCGAGATAGGCACGCCGCGTGGCCGGCTGAGCGAGGTGGGGGACCTGCCGCTGCCGGACACGGTGCGGGAAGCGATAGAAAGGCGTTTGCGGCTTCTCAGCTCCAGGGCCCGGCAGATCCTGGAGGCCGGGGCCATCCTGGGGCCTGTTTTCGGTTTCGAGCTGGTGCGCCGAACGGCTGGACGGCGGGAAATGGAAGCCATAGACGGGTTAGAGGAGCTCGTGGCCCGGCAACTGCTGGTGGCGGAGCCCGCGGCCTATCGCTTCTCCCATGAGAGCACCCGGCGGGTGGTAGAGGCCAACCTGAGCCCGATCCGGCGCCAGTTGCTGCATCGCCGCGCCGGACGCGCGCTGGAAGGGCTGGCGCCAGACATGGTGGGCGCACTCGCGCGCCATTTCGAGATTGCGCGAGACGTGAGGAAGGCGCTTCACTATTACGGGCTGGCGGCGCAGAAGGCGGAAGCGCTCTTTGCCTGGCGAGAGGCGGAGGAACACCAGGGGCGGATGCTCACGCTCCTGGAAGAGCTGGACCCGGCTGCCTCGCGGCCCGACACCCGAGCCCAACGGGCCCGGGTGCTGATGGCCCGTGCGGCTCAGCGTTACCTTCAGGGCCGCCTGGTAGAACGGGACGCCGACTTGGCGGCATTGGCTGCCCTGGCAGAAGCCGGCAACGAAGCGTTGCGGATGCAGGCGCTGATCCATCGAGCTCGATACCTGAACCTGGACGCCCGATATGAGGAAGCCCTTGCTGTAGCCGGCGAGGGACTTGCCCTGGCCGAGAGCTGCAACGACGTCGTGGCTCGGTGCGCCCTGCTCAATCAGATCGGCTTTGCCCATTACTTCTTGGGCCAGCCGCGAGAGGCGCTCGCTGCGCTGGAATCCGCCCTGGCGGCTGCACCGAAGGCCGATATCGAGGTCAGGAGACACATCGTCCACACCCTGGGCTACGTGCACTTTCACCTGGGAGACTATGAGCGTTCCCTCGCCTGTCAGCAGACGTGCTATGCCGATCACCGGACGGCTGGGGATTATAACGGCATGGCCTGGGCCGGTTTGGACATTGGGAGCACGTACCTGGAGAGAGGGCAGCTCACCGAGGCCAGACAGTACCTGCTGGAACACCTGGATTTGGCCCGGCGGATCGGTGCACGGTCCGCCGAGGCCTACGGCTGGAGCTGGTTGGGCTATTGGGAACTGTATGCGGGTCGATACCTCGCCGCGCTGGAATGCTTCCAGCAGGCCCTATCCCTGCAGCAGGAGATCCGCACGGAACACGGTCGCGTGGCCGCGGAAGTGGGGACAGGCCTGGCCTGTTACCAGCTGGGCAAACTCGCTGAAGCCCGGCGGTGGCTGAAGGGTGCGGTCGAGCGTGCCCGCCCGATCGGTCACCTCCGACGTCTCACCGAGGCGCTCATCGGCCTGGGGTTGTTGGCGATCGAGGCCGGCCGACCCCCTGAAGCCGATCGCTGCCTGAGGGAAGCGGTGGCACTCGCCCGCGAGAGCGAGTGTCCCAAGAACCTGGCGACAGCGCTGGTGGGCCTGGCCCGTGCGGAGCGGCGGGCGGGCAATGGCGGGGCTGCCTTGAGCCACGCCCTAGAGGCGGTGCAGGTGGCTCAGGCCGTGAGGCTGCCCGCCTGCGAGGCGTGGGCGGAGATGGAAGCGGGCCTGGCCCTGCTGGCTCAGGGCGAAGGCGAGGCTGCTTTAAAGCACACGGCACGGGCCCTGGCCCTGCTGCCTTATGCCCACGAAGGCTGGATCGGTACCGAAGAAGTCCATCTCGCCCAGGCGCAGGTCCTACGCGCTTTGGGCCGGCTTGAGGCAGCGGACGAACACCTCCGGCTGGCCGAGGCGATCGTCTCCGAAAAAGGCCGGTCCTGAGAGAGCGCTCCCCTCAGGAAGCCTGCGCGTCGATCGCGCTGCCGTTCGCCGTCCCCCTGCTGCCCAGTTCTGGCTTTCCCTGCGCATTTTGTAGCCACTTTGTCGCCACCCTTACGGTATCCTGTCCTCCAAAAGAGGGATGGTCGCATTGCGGCCACACGGTGCACCAGGCGTAGCAGGAGGAAGCGATGCCGACGCGTGCATCGCTCGGAAAAGGACCGATCGAAAGGAGGGTCTGACGATGGTACTCTACGTGATGCAGTGGAATGTCCACCCGGACAAGGCGGAGGCGTACCTCAAGTGGTCCCAGAGCGCGATCCAGCGCACCCTGGCCGTGCCGGGCGTGGCGGAGTTTCGTGCCTACCGTCCCGCCAGCGGGGCCTTCCAGGTCGTGGTCACCTACGAGTTCACCGATCTGGCCGCCTGGGCCGCCTTCTATGCCCACGCAGAAATCCAGAAGGTGATCGATGAGCTGCGAACCTTCGCGCTCAACGTGACCTGCGAACTGTGGGGCCCGTCGCCGGTGGTGCCCAAGCCGATCCGGCCCGGCGGGTAGGCCACGCTTCCACACGTGAGATGGTCCCGCGCGTTTCTCAGTCCCTGCAGATGAAGGACCCGCACAGGGTCCCGTCAGGGAGGCAAAGGAGGTCCACATGGCTTACCTCAAGAAAAGCATCCTGATCCAGGCGCCCATAGAACAGGTCTACGCCCTGGCCCGAGATCCCAGCCGCTGGGCTACCTTCTACGTCGGGCTCAGCGAGCCAGAGGAGGTCATTGGGGAGGGCGAGGTCGGCACAACGGTAAAGCACACCTACCTGATGGCCGGCATGCGCTTCCCGGTGACCACCGTGGTTCTGGAGGATGAGATCGCCCCGACAGGAGGACGCTGGAGGGGAAAGATCGAGGGGCCTCTGGCCGGTGAGCACTCCTGGAGCTATATGCCCAAAGAGGGCGGCACCGAAGTGACGGTGGAGATGAACTACACCGTACCTGGGGCCGTGTTGGGGCGGATTGCCGACCGGCTGATCATCGAGCGGATGCAAAGCCACGCGACCGCGCAGACGCTGGAGAACCTGAAGTTGCTGTGTGAGTCGAGCGCGCGTTGAGGTCGGGACGCGGTCCGGCCTTCCGCGTTCCTGCAGGCCAGCAGTTGCCACGCCGCCGTGCGCTCTCGAGGGTCGCCGTGAGGCACGCAGATGCCGACACCTTCCGATTATGCTTCGTTCCTCCTTCGCTTGTGGCGTGAGGATCCCGGGTGCGGTGCACCCCAAGAATGGCACGGCGAGATCGAACACATCCAGACCGGCCAGCACTGGACGTTCCGTAGCCTGAACGAGGTGCTGGCCTTCCTGTGTCGGCTGGAGGAGGATCTGGGGGCGTTGGAGCCACCACCGGTCGCGTGAAATCGCCGTCTATTGGGCCGCTGCTCCCGCCCGATCGAAAGATGGGGCGGGAGCAGCGCTGTACACTGAAAAAGACCCCATTTTCCGAACGCGTGGAAGCGAAGCCGTACCTGTCCCGGTTGCGCGTCGCGCGGAAAAGCCGTATCATACGCCCGAAGCGTTCGCTTTGGGGGCGATCGGTGTGCTGGTGCCCGATCTTGGGAAGGGCGATCTGGGGTGGAGAAGGGTCTCAGCGGTCCGGATGGAACTTGAAGAGGAGCGGAACGGTATGGCCGTCGCGATCACTTGCTACGGAGGCGTGGCCGAGATCGGTGGCAGCAAGATCCTGGTCGAAGACGGGGAGGTGCGTGTCTTCCTCGACTTTGGGAAGGCTTTTGGACGCTACACGGATTACTTCGACGGTGTCTTTACGAAGGAACGCTCTACCCGGGGGCTATTGGATGCCCTGGCTCTGGATCTTATCCCTCCGCTCGAGGGCCTCTATCGGGACGATCTGGTACCGGTTTTCGACCGCGGTCATCTCATCGAACGGGAGGAGCTCTCGGAGCGGGCCAGGAAAAAGTGTATCGAGCGCAACGCGGCTGCTTGTGCCCACTTCTGGGCCCGGTTCCGCAGCTGCCGGGGCTATCGGGACCTCAGAAGGGAAGGGTTGGCCATCGATGCGGTCGTGCTCTCCCACGCACACCTGGACCACAGCGGCGACCTGGCCTTTGTCCTGCCGGACATACCGGTCTTTTCCTCTCGGATGACCGCTTTCATCGCCAAGGCGATGGAGGACAGTGGCCCTGGATCTCCGGATGTTGTCTATATCAACCCCCGGGTCGTGCGCGAGGATGGTCTCCTGGAGGCGGACCGGAATGCAGGCTATGTCTGGCGGCGATGGGGCTTTCTCGACGGCGAACCCGAGGGAGATGTTGTGGCTTCAGAGCCTTTTGCGAGCGCGCGTAGCTTCTGGTTTTGGCGTCCGGCCAAACAGGGCACTCCAGCGGAGGGGGAAACGTACGGTGGACCGCCCCCCTTGCCGCTGCAGTGGTGGCCGCTGGACCATTCCCTATTCGGCGCAAGCGGCTTTGTGCTCGAGACATCGGCCGGACCGATCGCCTATACCGGCGACCTGCGCTTCCAAGGCAAAAGGCGCGACCTCAGCTACCGCTTCATGGAAGGGGTCTCCGCGCTCCGCCCGGTGGCCCTGCTTTGTGAGGGGACGCGGGTCGGAAGTGAGGAGACCGTGACCGAGGACGTAGTGATGGAAAAGTGCCTGGAGGCGGTGCGACGGGCAGAGGGCCGGCTGGTGGTCGCCGATTTTGCCCCGCGCAATATCGAGCGCCTGGTCGCCTTTCTTGAGATTGCCCGGGAAACTGGGCGCCGGCTGCTCATCCAACCCAAGGATGCTTTCCTTCTGACGGCCATGCGCTTGGCCGATCGGGCATCGGTCCCAGACCCGAAGGAGGAAAGGCTGGGCGTGTACGATGATCCCAAGGGGCACAAGCCCAAGTGGGAGCAGGTCGTACGGGAGACATATACCGGGAAACTGGTGGGGCCAGAGGAGGTTCGGTCGCATCCGGAAGGATATATCCTGGCTTTCAGCCTCTGGGATCTGGTGGACCTCCTGGACGTCGAACACGTTCTGGGAAAGGCGCCCGGAGGGGTGTACATCTACTCCAACAGCAAGGCCTATGATGAGGAGCAGAAAGTGGACCTGGTACGGCTGTGGAACTGGATCCACCATTTCGGTATGGAACCGGTCGGGTTGAGGGTGACCGCGCGTGACCGGGCCCGCCGTGTGGTCGGAGTGGATGTGGTGACGGGGTATCACGCGTCGGGGCACGCCAGCGGAAGCGAGCTGGCCGAGTTCGTGAAGGCCGTGCGGCCTCAAGTGCTTATCCCTGTGCACACCGAGGAACCCGGGTGGTGGCAGGAGCAGCTGAGGGCGACGGGGATCCAGGTAAAGATACCGGAATACGGCCGGCCGATCGCTTTGGAATTAGTGAAACGGTAGATCGCCTGGCCGATCGCGTTTTCGCGAAGGTGCTTGACAATTTCTGTTCTTGCCCCTATGATGGAGGTATCGTCCAGCGGAGGTGCCGCCATGGATACCGTTCCCATCGAGATCCCTGCCCCCCTTCACCAACAGCTGGTTCGCCTGGCCAGTCAGCAGGGACGGCCCCTGGAGGAGATGGTCCGGGAGTTCCTTGCCGCCGGTCTCTCTCGGCATCAATCCTGGGTTCCCCGGCATGACCTCCTGGCCGAGTGCTACCGCGTGATGCAGGACGACAATCGGGCAGAGGGGGAAGGGTTTCTCCCCCTGCAGGATGAGGCGATGGGATAGCAAAGGAACCTTTCATGGAGTTCCGGCGGGGCGACGTGGTGTTGATCGCCTTCCCTTATATCCAGGACTTTACCCGGAGCAAAGTCCGGCCGGCCGTGGTCATCCAGAACGATATCGGCAACGCCTACAGCGACAACCTGATCCTGGCCTCGATTTCTTCCCAGGTGCCGGAGCAGGAATTCCCCGTTCACTACCGGGTCTATGCCGGCAGCAAGATCGCCAAGGAGGCCGGCCTGACCACCGATTGCGTGGTCAAGGCGGAGACGATCATCACCGTGCCGAAAACGCGGGTGATCGAGAAGCTGGGCCGCTTTCCGCCGGAAGCGATGGCCGAAATTGACCGCTGCCTGCGCATCAGCCTGGCCCTCGATTGATGCCCTCGCCTGGCAGGGAGCCCAGGATCCAGCGCGACCAGCTCTCCATCGCCTCGAAGCGCCGCTGTACGCTCTCCAGGGGGGCGAAACGCCCCTGTACTTTCCGCCGCTCGTGGGAAGCACTCTTCGGTGAGCGTACGTCAACCCGGTAGACAAACCCAAAGTGTCGCCGCCCCACCGGGTCGGCGTCGTCGTTCAGGACGCCCCAGAGCACTGCGCGCGGGGAATCCAGCGCGACCTCCTCGGCCAGTTCGCGCAGGAGCGCACGCTCGAGCATCGCCGCTCCGATCGCGTCCCCGTCTCTGGGGTTCACATGCCCGCCCAACCCGATAGACCAGCACCCCCGGAGGCCCGCTTCCTCTCCCCCGGGCCCACGCCGGAAATGGAAGAGGCGTTCTCCTGCCCACACCACCCCGTAAGGCACGATCTGCTTCCACTCTTCGTCGTGCTCGACGAGGTCGCGCGCAAGGAAGCGCCCGTGGGCAGCCACCCGTGCCAGAAAGGCTGCCATCACTTCCGGGTCGGTGGAAAAGCCGTGCAGTGGCTGTTCCGGCAAGAGCAGCGCGCGGGGTACCACCAGGATCGTTTCCATTGCGGTGCTCAGTCCAGTGGGCGGATCTCCAGGCTGATGTCGAGCGCCCGGGCAGAGTGTGTGATCGCCCCACAGGAGATCAGGTTCACGCCCGTTTCGGCCACGGCGCGTACCGTCTCCAGGGTGATTCCGCCGGAGGCCTCCAGCAGCGCCCGGCCGGCCACGAGCTCCACCGCGCGGCGCATCTCCTCCAGCCGCATATTGTCGAGCAAGATCACCTCCGCCCCCGCTTCCAGCGCCGCCTTCACCCCTTCCAGGTCCGTTACCTCTACCTCTACCCGCAGGGTGTGTGGGGCGGCAGCTCGAGCGGTTCGTACCGCCGAGGCGATATCGTTTCCGGAAAGGGCCAGGTGGTTGTCCTTGATCAGGATGCCACTGCCCAGATCTGCCCGGTGGTTGTGGCCCCCGCCCGCCCGCACGGCCATCTTCTCCAGGTAGCGCCACCCTGGGGTCGTCTTGCGCGTGTCCACCAGCCGCGCAGCCGTCCCCCGGATTGCCGCTACATACCGCGAGGTCAGCGTGGCAATGCCAGAAAGCCGCTGGAGGAAGTTGAGCGCCGTGCGCTCGGCCGCCAGCAGCGCCCGGGCACGCCCACGCACCCGCGCGATCACCTGCCCGGGGTGTACCCCGGTACCGTCCTCCACGAGCGCTTCCCAGGACGTTTCGGGATCGACCGTCTGAAAGACGGCCGCAGCTACTTCCATCCCGGCGATCACTCCCTCCGCCTTCACGAGCAACTCGCCTTCGGCGCGCAAAGAAGCCGGGATGAGCGCTTCCGAGGTGAGATCGCCCCGTCCCAGGTCTTCCTCCAGGGCCAGGGCGATCAACCGATGAACGGCCGGTGGCAGGTACCCCATCTCACCGCCTCCTGGGGAATCAGCCCCGGTGTCCGATCCGGGTCCCTAGACCGCACCGACCGCAGGGTACCGTTTTGGGATCCGGGCGGCGATGCCAACAGGGCCCGCTACGAGCTTTGCGCAAGTCCGGGCACCCGGGCCTGCAATTCGGCCATGATGCGCTCCGCCACCGTTTCGTTGCCTTTGACCGGAAGTAGCTTTTGCAAGGTGATCTCCAGGCGCCTTCCGGAGTGGGTGCGGATCCACAGGCGGCGCTGTTTCATCAGCAGCCCGGCCAGGTACATGTCCAGGGGAAACAGACGTGGCTTCTTGATCTGGGCCTCAGCGATGTCTGCCAGGGGAATTTCCTCCAGCCCCTTGGATTCGTCGCGGAGGGTGCGCTCGTTCAGCAAGAGGCGCCGATCGCTCAGGCCGATGTAGCAGCTCTTCACCCCGATCGCGCCATACCCGCACACGAGCAGGGTTTCGCCTGGCTCCAGGTGCTGGGAAAGTTCGCGCTGGATCTTCTCCAAGCTCAGTTTCTCGCCCATGTCTGACCTCCTTGTGATGCGAAACGATGACCAGCACGCGAACCTTTCTGATGGGGCCTACGTTTGAATTCACCCCTGGTTTCTAGCCACACCTTCTGGCACCAGGCGCTACAGCTTCACTTGCGCGCTCCGTGGCTCTACGCGCCCAGGGCGTGGAGCGGCCAGGCGAGCTCGGACTATTCCTGGAGGAGGCTTTCTATGTATGCCCGGACCTCCGGAAGGCCCATCAACTTCTCGCGGAAGAAGCGGTTCACGAGCTCGATCACCCGGCCTCGGGACTCGGAGAGGACCTCTTCCCACTGCTCGCCCAGGCGCCGTCTTCCGGTCAGGTCGTCGCGCAGGCGCAGGAGCGCCATCACGAGCTCTGTCTCCTGAGGCCCCTCGGTGGTCTCCAGCACGTCCCGGATGAGGCCGTCGATCTGTTCCACCAATGCTTCGCGGTCCAACCCGGTCTCGCGGGCTTCTTCCATGGTTTCCAGGAGGGCATGCACCTGGTAGAGGCGCGCCGTGGGCTCGTCGAACAGCTCGCGGATCCAGCCCGCTTCCTGGTAGCGCCCGGTCAGGCGGAAGATGTTGTAGAGCCGTTTGGCGACTTTGCCAAAGTTCGGCGGCTCGTGGTGCGCATACTTGGCCACCTCACGCTCGAGTGCATGCACGTAATCGCCGACCACCTGGGGCGGCAGTCGGCCGGCCAGCTTGGCAAAGAGCGGGATCGAGGAAGCTTCCAGATAGACCTCCTGGAAATACGGGTCCAGGAAGCCGTCCAGGGGCACCAGATCGCCCTCGGGCGTCTGCCAGGTGACATCGAGCATGTTGCTGGCGTTCACGACGCGCCCTTCTTCGGGGATGGCGACCACCCAGTCCAGTTTGCACCAACCGGGTTCCTGGCAACCGTATTCCCACGGGATGGTCAGCGGCTCTCCGGTCGGCCGGAAGACTTCCATCCGGCCGGCTTCCACCTCTTGGGGCGTCCAGGAGATGAAGTGGCCGGCCGGGAGCACCTTTCCGCCCTTGACGACCTCGGTCTGCCAGGTACCGAACTTGACCTCGACCAGCTGGTACTCCGGGCTGTGCAACCGCTCCAGCGCCTTTTCGCGGATGATCTGGCCCAGGATGCGACAGGCCTCCTCGCGCGTTTCGGCGATGATGTTGATGCGCTCGAAAAAGTCATAGTCGGCGGGGTAGGGCTGGATGCGGCCCTGGGCAGCGCTGCCGGAGAGGGCGATTGCCGTTTCGACGTTCGGCCGATCGGGGAACTGCACGATGTCCGCGATCCGGCGGTAGCGCTCCAGGCTGGCGGGTTCAAAGTCGAGCAAGGTCAGGCGATGCCCAAAGACGCCGGTGCGCGCGTCGACCTGCCAGGCCTGTCCCGGGGCGCCTTGCGCGGCGACCGCGGTGAGCCACTGGGCGACGTCCGTCTCATCCACATCGACCCCGAGGAGCCGTGCGGCCTCGATGATCCGCTGCACCTGCTCCTCTGCCTGGGAAGGAGTACGCGACGATTCGGTTGAGGGCGGTTTCTGTTCCATGGCCTTGCCTCCTGCAGGTCCTCTCTCAGGGCCTGCGTTGGACGATGACCTTTTGCCAGGCAGGGTCGGTCTGGGGAAAATCGGTGCGAAAGTGTGCGCCCCGGCTCTCCTCGCGGATCAGCGCTGCCTGGGCCATCAGATGCGCTGTAAGGAGCATCAGCTCCAACTCGCACCCTTCGCGGGCATCGGCCTCCCTGGGGACTGCTTCCCTCCAGGAGGCAATCTGCCTGAGCGCGGCTTCGAGTCCTGCGCGGTCGCGCTCGATCCCCACCCGCTCCCACATGAGTTCCTGAAGCGCGGCCTTGTCTGGCCCCTGGGTGCCTTGTCGGATAGCGACCTCAGCCGGTGGCCCTTCGACGCGCAGTGCCGGGAAAGCGTCCTCGTTCTCCACAGGGGGAGGTGCCACGGCTGCCTGCACGAGCCGTTTGGCAAAGACGAGCACTTCCAGGAGCGAGTTGCTCGCCAGGCGGTTCGCGCCGTGTGCCCCGGTGCAGGCGACCTCGCCGCAGGCATAGAGCCCCGGCACGTTCGTGCGGCCCCACAGGTCGACCTTTACGCCGCCGATCAGGTAGTGGGCGGCTGGGGCGACGGGGATCCAGTCGCGGGTGATATCGATCCCCAGCTCTTTGCAGGTGCGGTAGATCGTGGGGAACCGGAGGCGGATGGTAGCCGAGGGAAGATGGGTCACATCCAGGTAGACGTGGGGCTGGCCGGTGCGGCGCATCTCCTGGAGGATCGCGCGGGCCACCACGTCGCGGGGCGCAAGCTCGGCCAGCGGATGCCGCTCGAGCATGAAGCGTTCCCCGGCGTGGTTGCGCAGGATGCCTCCTTCGCCCCGTACGGCCTCCGAGATCAGGAAAGGCGGAGCTGAGGGGGCGTAGAGCGCGGTCGGATGGAACTGGTAGAACTCCAGGCTTTCCACCTCGGCACCGGCGCGGTAGGCCAGGGCGACCCCATCGCCTGTAGCGACCGGGGGGTTGGTGGTATTGCGGAAAAGGCGGCCGGCCCCTCCGGTCGCGAGCACGATATGCCGGCCGCGCACCTCGTCGCGCCGGCCCTCCCGCAGATGGAGCAACTCGAGCCCCATGGCCTGGCCGTCCTCCACCAGGATACGGGTCGCCAGCCGGTCCTGCAGCAGGTCGATGCGGGAAAAGCGGGCCAGCCGCGCCAGGGTTAGCTCGATCTCCATCCCGGTGGCATCGCCCCGGGCGTGGAGGACCCGGGGGACGGAGTGGGCCCCTTCGCGCGTCAGCGCGACCTGGCCGTGCACGGTGTCAAAGTCCACTCCCAGGTCGATCAGCTCGGCGATGCGGGCCGGCCCCTCCTCGGTGAGTACCCGCACGGCACGCGGGTTACACAGCCCGGCCCCGGCGGCCAGGGTGTCCTGATAGTGCTGTTCCGGGGAATCGCTGGGATCGACCGCTGCCGCGATCCCTCCCTGGGCATAGCGGGTGTTGCATTCCTCCAGGCTCGCCTTGGTGACGACCAACACGTGGCCGTGCTCTTGGGCCAGAAGCGCGGTATAGAGCCCTGCGATCCCGCTCCCCACGATCACGAAATCGTAAAGAAAACCGGCCACGTTCCCCCGCTCCCGGAGGCTACACCATGAGCATCCGGTCCAGCGCTCGCTTGGCCCGGACGCGGATTTCCTCGGGTACCCGAACGACGTAACGCTGAAACTCCAGCGCCTCCAGCAGGTTCTCCAGGGTGATCTGCTTCATCGCCCGGCAAACCATATGTGGAGCCGCCAGGTAGAAGCGTTTGCCCGGGTTCTCCTTGCGCAGTGGATGGAGCAGCCCCTCCTCAGTGCCCACGATGAACTCGGTGGCCTCGCTCTGCTGGGCATAGCGCAGCATGCCGGAGGTGCTCAGCACCACATCCGCCTGCGCCACGACCTCGGGGCGGCACTCCGGGTGGACCATCAGCACCGCGTCCGGATGCTGTCGCCGGGCGGCTTGCACCTCTTCCACCGTGAGGCGCTCGTGGACGATGCAGTAACCGGGCCAGGGATGGATGGTTTTCTCCGTTTGGGTAGAGACGTAGTGTGCCAGGTTGCGGTCCGGGACGAAAAGGACCTCCTTTTGCTCCAGCGATTCCACCACGCGCACCGCGTTCGCCGAGGTGCAGCAGGTATCGCTTTCGGCTTTGACCTCGGCGGAGGTGTTCACGTAGGAACAGACCGCCACCCCGGGGAGCTCTCGACGTCTGGCGCGTACCTTTTCTGCTGTAGCCATGGCGGCCATCGGACAGCAGGCGTGGAGAGAGGGGATCAGCACGATCTTGTCCGGATTCAGGATGGCGGCGCTTTCGGCCATAAAGTCGACGCCGCAGAAGACGATCAGCGAGCGTTGCACCCGCGTAGCCGCGCGCGCCAGCTCCAGCGAATCGCCCGTGAAATCGGCCAGGTCCTGGATCGCCGGGATCTGATAGTTGTGGGCCAGGATCACCGCATCGCGCTCTTCTTTCAGGCGGCGGATGCGCGTGAGTGTCTCATCGATGTCCACAGTCTCCTCCTGCGGGAAACGGCGAAGGGCAACCGTATGGTACCACGGAGTGGGAGGGACGTCAAATTTCTTGACGGGCCTTTCGCGCGCTGCTATACTGAAACCAGCGCGCCGTTTGTGTCGCCAACCATGCCTTTTGGGCAGGAGGGACCAATGGCAATTGGGATGGCTTCGCCTCTTCGCGGCCGGCTGCTCGTGGGCCAGTCCGGCGGGCCGACCGTCGTCATCAACAGCAGCCTGGTGGGGATCATCCACGAGGCACTGGGTTATCCGGAGATCGAGGGCATTTACGGGATGCGCAACGGCATCCTGGGAGCCCTGCATGAGGATTTTCTGGATCTGGGCCGCGAGAGCCCGGCGGTGATCGAGGGGCTGCGCTACACCCCTTCGGCGGCCTTGGGCACGAGCCGTCACCGGCTCAAGCCGGAGGAATACGAGAGGGTGTTGCAGGTATTCCGGGCCCACAACATCCGTTTCTTCTGCTACATCGGTGGGAATGACTCCATGGACACGGCCCGCCGGCTGGAACAGCTCGCGAAGGAGGCCGGCTACGAATTGCGTGTCATGGGGGTTCCCAAGACGGTGGACAACGATCTCACGCACACGGACCACTGCCCCGGGTACGGCAGCGCCGCCCGCTTTGTGGCGTTGATGATGCGCGATACCGGGCTGGATACGATCGCCGGAGCCTTTTCCACCCCGGTCAAGATCGTAGAGATCATGGGGCGGCACGCCGGATGGCTCACCGCGGCAGCGGCACTGGCCAAAGAGGGGGACGAGGAAGCGCCGCCAGACCTGATCTATGTCCCCGAGCGCCCCTTTTCCATCGCCCGTTTTCTGGAGGATGTCCGGGAGGTCTGCAAGGAGCGTGGGCGCTGCGTGGTGGCGCTCAGCGAAGGGGTACGCGATGAGCAGGGGAACTTCGTCGCCGCCCTTTCTACGGCTACGGACGCGTTCGGACATCGCCAGCTGGGGGGAGCGAGCGTCTACCTGAGCCAGCTCGTGAACGACGAACTGGGGCTGAAGAGCCGCTTCGAGAAGCCGGATACGATCCAGCGTTCGATGATGATCTGTGCTTCCCCGGTGGACCTGAACGAGGCCTATATGGTCGGGCGGATGGCGGTGCACCACATGATGCGCGGGGTCAGCGGCAAGATGGTGACGCTGGAACGGGCCCCCGGGCCGGCCTACTATTGCACGACCGGGCTGGTGGAGCTGGAAGCGGTTGCCGAGGCGGAGCGGTTGCTCCCGCCGGAGTACCTGGACGAGCGGGGCCACCCGACGAAGGCGTTTCTGGACTATGCGCTTCCGCTCATCGGGGGGCACCTGCCGCCCTATACCCACCTGAAGGGATACCCGGTGCCCCGCCTGTTGGGAGGCTGAGGCATGGTCGAAACGCCGCGCCTCCTGATCGCCTGCCAGCGGGACGACTGGGAGGATCTCCCTGCCCTGGTCCGCCTTTTTCCGCTCGGTGTAGAGGTGGGCGACTTTGCCGATCCGGACGTGTTGGAGGGCGATTGGCAGAGACGGCTGGAGGAACTGCGCCCACGCCTGGAAGCCCTTCCCGGGCCGCGGGCGCTGCACGGGCCCCGCTCGGACCTGAACCCGGGCCTTCGCGACCGGGGGCTGGTGGCCTTTTGCCGCGAGCGCTACCGGCGTGCCCTGGAAGTTGCTGCAGCCTTGGGGGCCAGCGTGGCCGTGTTCCACACCGGCTTTAACCCGCTTATCCGCGCCCCGGGGTTCGAGCGGCGCTGGCTGCAGCGGAGCGCCGACTTCTGGCGAGGGTTGGGGGAAGAAGCCAGCCCTTTCGGGATCACGGTGCTGTTGGAAAACGTGTGGGAGCCCCAGCCGCAGATCCTGCGCGACCTGGTGGATGCGGTCGATCTCCCCACGGTGCGCGCCTGTCTGGACATCGGGCACGCGAACATCTACTCGCGCCAACCGGCGGGGGAGTGGCTGTCGGCGCTGGGCGACCGCGTGGTCTATGTGCACCTGCACAACAACGACGGTCGGATGGACACCCACGCTTCCCTGGAGCGGGGAACGGTGGATTATGCGCGCATCCTGCCCCTCCTGCTACTGTCGCCGCAGCCGCCGGCCCTGGTGCTCGAGGTCTCTGGCGGAAGGCAGGAGCGGCAGGAGAGCCTCCTTTACCTGCGGCGCCTCCTGGGGTTCGGATCGGAAGGCGCGAAATGGTCCGTGACACGCCCCGGATCGTGATCGTCGGCGTTTGCGGCTCCGGAAAGAGCGTGCTCACTAGAGCGCTCCGGGAGCGCGGGTACAACGCGCGCAGCGTCGCCCAGGAACATTCGCTGATCGCGGGGATGTGGCGGGCCCACGGCCAGCCGAATATCCTGATCTGTCTGGATGCGGAGCCGCAAACGATCAATGCCCGGTTGGGCCGAAACGATTGGACGTCGGAAATGGTGGCCGAGCAGCGTCGCCGCCTGGCGGACGCGCGTAAGTATTGCGACCTTTACCTGCCTACGGATACGCTGACCGAACGCCAGGTGTTGGAGCGAGTACTTGCGTTCCTGCGCGAGGGCTGGCCCGACGCCCCATGAGGCGCTGACGACCGGGTGCGCAAAGGGGAAAAAAGTGGCCCGATCGCTGAGCGAACCGGTAGAACTGGAATGCCCACGCTGTGGGAAGGGCTTTGTCGCCGTGGTATGGCGCATCGTCGATGCCTCCGAGCGCCCGGATCTGCGGTTGCTCATCCTCCTGGGACGCCTGAACCGGGTGCGATGCCCCTTCTGCACGGCGGAGGGGAGCTTCCCGGGGCCTTTTCTCTACCACGATGCGGCCCATCAGGCAGTCCTCCTGGCACTTCCCGCCGGTAGCCTGGCGGAAGCCCAGGTACGGGAGATGGCCGACCCGCTCGTGGAAGCTCTCCACCAGGCCATCCCTCCGGAGGAGCGCCATCCGTACCTCTGGAACGTGCAGCTGGCGGGCAGTATGGCGGGGTTGGCCGCGGAAATCCGTTCCTGGGGCGAAGGAGGACTCGCCCTGCCAGGCGGCGCCAGGTAGCCCGGGAGCCGGTACGCCCTTTTTCCCCATCTGGATTGCAAAAGCGCGAAAATGTGGTAGAGTAGCCGCCGGAGGACGACGCTGCTGCCCGGCGACGAGTGCTCTCGCGGGAGAACCGGTCGCGGGGCTTCCGGGGGCGAGCAACCCCCAGCAGAAGCAGTGGAGGAAACATGGACGAACCTATCCGTCTGCACCCAGAGGTCGCGGCGGCCCTGGAGGCTGGCCAACCCGTGGTAGCGCTGGAGTCGAGCCTCATTGCGCATGGCCTTCCCTACCCGCGCAACCTGGAGGTTGCGCGGCGGGTGGAGGAGGCCGTGCGCCAGCACGGAGCCGTCCCGGCCACGATCGCCATCCTGGCGGGCGAGATCCGCGTCGGGCTGACGCCGGAAGAGCTCGAACAGGCAGCGGCGCCTGGCCGGCTGAGCAAGACCAGCCTGCGGGATATCCCGCTCGTGATCGCCCAGGGCGGCTACGGGGGCACCACGGTGGCCGCGAGCATTTGGGTCGCGGAAAAGGTCGGCATCGCCGTCTTTGCCACCGGCGGCATCGGGGGTGTCCACCGCGGCGCCGCAACCAGTTTCGACATCTCGGCGGACCTGCCGGCACTGGCGCAGGTCCGCGCGATCGTCGTCTGTGCCGGGGCGAAATCGGTGCTCGACATCGGCCTCACGCTGGAAAAGCTCGAGACACTGGGGGTCCCGGTGCTCGGCTACGGAACCGCCGAGTTTCCGGCGTTCTTCTCGCGTCGGAGCGGTTTCCCGGTGGACCAGCGGGTGGAAACCCCAGAGGAAGTGGCCGCGATCGCGCGTGCCAAGTGGTCGCTCGGGATGCCCGGGGCAATCGTAGTCGGCGTGCCGATCCCGCCCGAGGCCGACCTGGATTACCGGGAGATGGAGCGGGTCATCGAGCGGGCGGTACGCGAGGCGCGCAAGGCCGGCATCCACGGACGGGCCCTGACGCCGTACCTGCTCGCCGCGGTCGAACGGGCCACGGGCGGGCGCAGCGTGGCGGCCAACGAGGCGCTGCTGTGCAACAACGCCCGGGTGGCCGCCGAGATCGCGTGCGCCTGGAGCTCCGCCGGACCAGCTGCGTGATTGCCAAGGAGGGGAACGTGAATCCTTCCGTTGAGGATCGTCCAGGGCGACGCAACATCGTCGCCCTTGGAGTCGTGAGCTTTCTCACCGACATCTCGAGCGAGATGACCCTGACCCTGCTTCCCCTTTTCCTGGCGGACACCCTGGGGACGAAGGTGGCGATCATCGGCCTGATCGAGGGGATCGCCGAGAGCACGGCCACGTTGCTCAAGCTGGTGTCGGGCTGGGTGTCGGACCGGCTGCGCCGGCGCAAGGCGCTGGCCGTGCTGGGATACGGCCTGTCGGCGTTCTCCAAGCCGTTCCTCTACCTGGCGAACGCCTGGGGTCCGGTACTCGGGATCCGTTTCGCGGACCGCGTGGGCAAAGGGCTTCGGACGGCGCCCCGGGACGCGCTGGTGGCCGATTCGGCGGGCGAAAACGGACAGGGGCGCGCGTTCGGCCTGCACCGGGCGCTCGACACGGCCGGTGCTGTCTGGGGCACCGGGATCGCGGCGATCGTCATCTTCCTGAGCCAGCAGGGGGCGGAGATCCTCAACCGCGCCACCTACCAGCGCCTGGTGCTGGTCGGGATCGTTCCGGGGCTGCTGGCTGTGCTGGTGTTGCTGCTGCTCGTGCGTGAGGCGCGCCCGCGCGCCTCAACGGCATCCCTGCCTCGTCTTTCCCTGCGCGGCTACGACCGGCGCTTCTACATCTTTCTGGCCGCGGTGGTCCTCTTCACCCTGGGGAACTCCAGCGATGCCTTCCTGCTGCTCCGTGCGCGGAACCTGGGGTTGAGCGCGGTGCAAGTGGCGCTGATGGTGTTTGCCTTCAACGGGCTCTACAGCCTCCTTTCCATGCCGCTGGGGGCGCTGTCGGACCGCGTGGGCCGACGCCGCGTGATCCTCCTGGGCTGGGGCATCTACGGACTGATCTACCTGGGGTTTGCCCTGGCGCGGGTCGGCTGGCAGGTCGCGTTGCTCTACATCCTCTACGGCCTCTACTATGCCGCCTTCGAGGGGACGAGCCGCGCGCTGGTGGCAGATACCGTTCCTGACTCTGCCCGGCGCGGCACGGCCTACGGCCTCTATCACTTTGCCGTGGGGGTGACCGCCTTCCCCGCCAGCCTGCTGGCCGGCCTGCTGTGGCAGACGATTGCTCCTGCGGCTCCTTTCTACTTCGGCGCCTTCCTGGTGCTGCTTGCGGCGCTGCTCTTTGCCTTCGGCGTACGGCCCGTCCGGCAGGAGTAGACCGATGGAGGGACTGGTGATCCGTCAAGGCCGCCCGGACGACCTGCAGGAGGTGCTCCGCCTGTGGGTGCAGATGGTCGATGCGCACGCCGCTCTGGACGCGCGCCTGCGCATGCGCACGGATGCCGAGGGGCAGGAGGGGATGCGCACCTACTTGCAGGGCTGTCTGGAGGGAGGCGACAGCCGCCTCTTCGTGGCTGAGGTCGTGGGGCATCCAGGGCTTGCCGGGTATCTCCTGGGGTATATCCGTCCGATCTCGCCCCTCGTGGTTCCGCCTACCTGCGGCTACATCACCGACCTGTGTGTGGACGAACCGCTGCGCCGGCAAGGGATCGGCCGGGAGCTCTTTCGGGCGGCACAGGAGTGGTTCCTGGAGCGCGGGCAGACGCAAGTCCGCCTGAGCGTGGCCGCCGCGAACGCGGTTGGCCAGGCCTTCTGGCGGGCGATGGGCTTCCAGGAGCTCATGCTCCAGATGGCGATGGAGCTTCCGTAGGAAGGCCTTGCGCCTTTTCCAGGTAGGCCCGCACGGCGCGGTGCAACGCCTCCGGAGCAACGATCGAGTCGACCTTGTGCTCCGGGACCCCTCCCAGCGCCTCGATGACCCGCTCGCGCGTGATCTCCAGCGCTTCCGCAAGTGTCTTGCCCTGGGCGAGGACGCAGGTCATGCTGCTGCTGGCGATGGCGACCGGGCAGCCCATCGTCTTGTGGTAGATCTCGGCGATCCGGCCGTCCCGGACGCGGATCCAGACGGTGGCCATATCCTCCGGGCAGAGCGGTCCCCCTCCTCCCTGGCCGCTGGCATCTGCTTCCTCGGGCATCCCCACGTGGCGAGGTTGGGTGAAGTGATCGATCAGGGTGGGCGTGTAGCGCGAGCTCATGGCAACCTCCGGCGCACGATCTCCTCGAGCACGGCGAGGAACTGGTCGATCTCCTCCGGGGTGTTGTACAGGTACGGGCTCACGCGGACGGTTCCCGGGATCCCGAGCCGCCGTGCCAGCGGATGCGCGCAGTGTCCCCCGGCGCGCACCGCGATCCCCTCGTCGTCCAGGAGTTGGGCGACGAGGTATGGGTTTGCCCCTTCTACATGGAACGACACCACCGCTCCACGCCGCTCGATCTCCTCCGGGCCGTAGATATGCAGCCGTGGCATCCCTTTGAGCCCCTCCAACAGCCGCTCCAGGAGCGCCTGTTCATGCGCGCGCACCTCCTCCATACCCAGGGCTTCCAGGTAGTCGATGGCCCCAAGGAGCCGGCGGCCGCTGCGAAAGTCTTCCGCGCCGCCCAGGGCGATCCCGGCGGCGACATCGGCCGTGCCGGCCTCGAACTTCCAGGGCAATTCGTTCCAGGTCGCGCCTTCGAGCGTCACATCGGCGATCATATCGCCGCCATAAAGGAAGGGGGACATCTGCTCCAATAGCTCGCGCCGGCCGTAGAGGACGCCGATCCCCATGGGGGCAAGCATCTTGTGGCCGGAGAACGCCAGAAAGTCGCAGCCGATCTCGCGCACCGAGACCGGCATATGGGGGACCGACTGGGCGCCATCCACGAAAAAGAGGGCCCCCACGCGGTGGGCCATACGGCCGATTTCGGCTACCGGGTTGATCGTCCCCAGGACGTTCGAGACGTGAGTGCAGGCGACCAGGCGGGTGCGCGGGCCCAGGAGGGCGGCGAACTGCTCCAGGTCGAGCGTCCCGTCCTCGCGCAGGTCGGCTACCCGAAGCGTGAGGCCGGCCTGCCGGCAGAGGGCCTGCCAGGGTACCAGGTTGGAATGGTGCTCCATGACGGTGATAACCACCTCGTCGCCAGGACGCAGCTGGAGTGGGCCGCTCTCTGGACGGAGCAGCGAAACCCCAACCAGATTCACGGCCTCGGTGGTATTGCGCAGAAAGACGATCTCCCGTTCGTCCTCGGCCCCGATGAAGCGGGCCACGTTGGCGTGCGCCTGCTCGTACAGCTCGGTGGCTTCCTGGCCCAGCAGGTGGGGGGAGCGGTGGATGTTGGCGTTGTAGGTCGTGTAAAAGGTCTGGAGCGTCTCCAGCACCGACCGTGGGCGTTGGGTGGTGGCCGCGTTGTCCAGATAGATGAGCGGCTTTCCGCGGATCGTGCGCTGAAGGATCGGGAAATCGGCACGAATTGCCGTAAGATCGAGCACGACGCCCTCCTTCTCGTGCACCCGGTGTCTACGGGAGCATTCTAGCATGCCGCCAGGGGTGGGTCAAACGGACGCACCCGGTGTCAAATACGCATCGCTCCTGGAGCCCTCGACGCCCCGACCTCACCGGAGGGATCGGTTGGGGCACGGATCTTCGCCTGACCAGCGTGTCCCCGCTCCCTCCGGAGCCTCGAGGGAACCAAGGCGCACACGGCTTGGGGGATCTTGCCTGGCGCCTATCCGGGGGCAGGTCGCGAGAGATCCTGCCGGAACCTGATGGGCGGTGGCGCTTTTCCGGGCGGCCTATGCGGGAGTTTCCGGGGAAGGGGTAGGCTCCAGGGTGCCCAGGGCGCGCTCTGCCGTTCCCGCCAGCAGGCCGGCCGCCCAGCGGACCTCCTCTTCGTCCTCCCCTTCGACCATCACCCGGAGGAGGGGCTGGGTTCCCGAGTAGCGCAAGAGCACACGGCCTCGCCCAGCCATCCGCTCTTTCACAAGCGCCTCGGCCTGGGCGATCTCTGGAACCGAGGAGAGCGGTGGGCGTCGCAAGATTGGAACGTTCACCACGACCTGGGGGAAAGGCCGAAAGCCCGAGGCCACCACCGAGAGGGGCTGCTTCTGCCGTGCGGCGATGGTGAGCACCTTGAGGGCGGTGTAGAGCCCGTCCCCGGTGGTGCCCCCTTCGCCGAACAGGACGATATGCCCGGAAGGTTCCCCGCCCAACACCAGATCGCGCTCCAGCATCCGCTGCGCGACGTAGCGGTCGCCCACCGGTGCGCGCTCCAGCCGGACGCCCATGCCCTCGAGCGCCTTTTCCAGGCCCAGGTTCGACATCACCGTGCCCACGACCGCGTTGCCCCGCAGCTGGCCGGCCGCCTGCAGATCCCGGGCCAGGATGAAGAGGAGCCGATCGCCGTCCAGCAGGTTCCCTTGCTCATCGACCAGGAGTGCGCGGTCGCCGTCGCCGTCCAGGGCGATGCCCGCCTGGGCGCCCTCCCGCCGTACGGCTTCCTGGAGTGCCTCGGGATGTTCGGAGCCACAGCCCCGGTTGATGTTCTCGCCATCCGGCTCGACGTGTAGCGCGGTGACGTGCGCCCCGAGGCGGCGGAACAGTTCCGGAGCGACCCGGTAGGCTGCCCCGTAGGCGCAATCGACCACCAGGTGCCACCCCTGAAGGGGAGAAGGGCTGCCGGCGCGGGAAAGGAGCGCGTTCAGGTAGGCCTCTTCCGGCGGCTCCGGGGCTGGAACCACCCGGCCCACCTGATGCCAGCCTTCGGCAAGTGGCGGAACTTCCTGGACCAGCCGCTCGATCTCCTGTTCCTGTTCGTCCGCGATCTTGAACCCGGTCGCCGCGAGGAGCTTGATGCCGTTGTCGGGATATGGGTTGTGGGAGGCGGAGATGACGACCCCCAGCCCGGCGCCGAAGTGGCGGGTCAGCCAGGCGACCCCCGGGGTTGGCAGGATCCCGAGCGGCAACACGTCCATCCCGCGCTCGAGCAGGCCGGCGGTAAGCGCCGCCTCGAGCATCGGCCCCGAACGGCGCGTGTCGCGTCCGATCGCGACCAGAGGCAAGATCCCGGCCTTCCGCGCTACCTCTGCGATGGCCTGCCCCAGCTGGACCAAAAATACCGCCGAAAGCGGCCCGTGCGGGACGCGGCCACGGATGCCGTCCGTGCCGAAGAGGGGGAAGCGTTCACCCATTTCCCTTCTCCGGGGGTCGTGGGGGTACACTCAGGCCTGCCATCTCCTGTCCCACGTCCAGGAGCTGCTGGACCCGCTCTGGGGAGCTTGCCTCGGCATACAGGCGCACGAGCGGCTCGGTTCCCGAAGCGCGGATCAAGAGCCAGCTTCCATCGGCCAGAAGGTACTTGTAGCCCCGTTCGTCCAGAGACGCGGTGACCTTCTGGCCGAGCAGGGCCGTGGGCACCCTCTCCCGGAGCCGAGCCATGACTTCTGCCGGGCACGGGTCGACGCAGGGGATATCGACCCGGGCGTAGTGGTGTTCCCCCACCTGTTCGAAGAGATAGGCGACCAGTTCCGAAGGGGTGCGCTCGAGGCGGATCATGAGGTCGAGCAGGAAAAGGGCGGAAAGGATGCCGTCGCGCTCCGGGATGTGCCCCCGGAAGCCAAAGCCGGCGCTTTCCTCGCCCCCGATGATCGCATCCACTTCCACCATCTTGGGCCCGATGTACTTGAAGCCCACAGGGGTTTCGAAGACGGGGACGCGGTAGCGGGCGGCCAGTTTCTCCACCATAGAGGTCGTGGAGATCGATTTGACGATCGGCCCGCGCCAGCCGCGTACCTCTAGCAGGTACAGCGTGAGCAGGGCAAAGACCCGTAGCGGGTCGACGAAGCGGCCCCGCTCGTCCACCAACCCGATACGATCCGCGTCCCCGTCCAGCGCCAGGCCCACATCGGAGCCGCTATCCGGGACGACGGTGCAGAGCTTGGTCAGGTTGTGCGCCAGCGGCTCGGGGTTGCGCATTCCCGGGAAAACCGGGTTCCGTTCGCCGTGGATCTCGATCACCCGGGTGGGGCCGCCGCTCAGGAGGGCTGGGAGGTAGCCGATCCCGGCGCCGAACATCGGATCGGCGATCACCGTCAGGCCGGCCTGACGGATGCGGTCCAAGTTCACCAGCGCGGCGAGATGCTGCTGGTAGGCCGGGAAGGGGTCAACAAGGGCGACCTTGCCCTCCCATCGGGCCTCCTCGAATGGCTGCCGGCGCACGGGCGAACGGTCGATCAGTGCTTCGATCTCGGACACCATGTCCGGCGGTGCGGAGGCGGCGTAGGCGTTTTTCACCTTGATGCCGTTGTAGCGGGGAGGATTGTGGCTGGCGGTGATCACCACGCCGGCTGCTGCCGAACGGGAGAGAATGGCATAGGCGGCAGTGGGGGAGGGGCAGGCCTGCTGACAGAAAAAGACCGGGATGCCGTTCCCGGCCATCACCTCGGCCACCGCGCGGGCAAAATCTTCGGAGGCGAAGCGTTGGTCGTAGCCGATCACCAGGCCACGCCCGCCCAGGCCCCGGGCGGCCAAGTAATCCGCGAGCGCCTGGGCCACACGACGCACGTTCGGAAAGGTGAAGTCCTCGGCGATGATGCCCCGCCAACCGTCGGTGCCGAAGCGAATGGGCTCAGGCATAGGGAACCCCTGGGAGCTCAGCGAGGGGAGATCTTTTCCGGGACACCGAAAGCAGGCGCATCGCGGACCCGCTCCATGCCCTTTCGATGGATCATCGGTTCCAGGATTTTCCCGGACCTCCAAGGAGGCGCGGCGCTAGGAAGCGGCCACGGCACTCTCTGCGGGCTGTACCATCTGGGCCGCCCGATTGAGCAGTTCCCGGAGTTCGTCGCCTTCCAAGGTCTCGACCTCCTGCAGCCGCTGAGCGATCAGGTCCAGGCCGGCCCGGTGCTGCTCCAGGAGGCTGCGGGCGCGCTGGTAGGCTCCTTCGACGATCCGGCGCACCTCCAGGTCGATCAGCCGGGCGGTGTCGTCGCTATAGTCGCGCTGCTCGGCAATCTCGCGCCCCAGGAAGACCAGCTCCTCTTTCTGCCCGTAAGCGATCGGCCCGAGCCGCTCGCTCATGCCGAATTCGGTCACCATGCGCCGGGCCATCTTGGTGGCCCGCTCGATGTCGTTTTCCGAGCCGGTGGTGGTATCCGCAAAGATCAGCTGTTCGGCGGCATAGCCGCCCAGGTGGTAGGCCAGATCGGCCAGGATCTTGCGACGTGGCATCAGGTAGCGGTCCTCTTCGGGGAGCGACATGGTGTACCCGAGCGCCAGGCCCCGGGAGACGACCGAGATCTTGTGCACCGGATCGCACTCTGGGATCAGGTGGGCGACCAGGGCATGGCCGGCCTCGTGGTAGGCGATGATCTTCTTTTCCTCTTCGCTGATCCGCCGGTTCTTGCGCTCCGGGCCGGCGACCACCTTCTCCGCCGCCTCTTCCATATCCTGCATGGTGATCTGGCGTCGGTTGCGGCGTGCCGCCAGGATAGCCGCTTCGTTCACCAGGTTGGCCAGGTCTGCTCCCGAAAAGCCGGGCGTCTGGCGCGCCAGCACTTCCAGGTCGACGTCGGGCGCGAGCGGCTTGCCGCGACAGTGCACCTTCAGGATTTCGATCCGGCCGCGCATATCCGGCCGGTCGAGCACCACCCGTCGGTCGAAGCGGCCCGGGCGCAGGAGGGCGGGGTCCAGGATATCCGGACGGTTGGTGGCCGCGATCACGATCACGTTGGTATTCGAGTCAAAGCCGTCCATCTCCACCAGGATCTGGTTCAGGGTCTGTTCGCGCTCGTCGTGGCTGCCCCCAAGGCCCGTCCCGCGCTGCCGGCCCACGGCATCGATCTCGTCGATGAAGACGATATCCGGGGCATTCCGCTTGGCCTGATCGAACAGATCCCGCACGCGGGAGGCCCCCACGCCGACGAACATCTCCACGAACTCCGATCCGGAGATGGAGAAGAAGGGCACGCCGGCCTCCCCGGCCACGGCGCGTGCCAGGAGGGTCTTCCCTGTCCCGGGAGGGCCCATCAGGAGCACGCCCCGCGGGATCCGCGCCCCCAGGGCAGCGAACTTTTCCGGATACTTCAAGAACTCGACCACCTCGCTGAGCTCTTCCTTGGCTTCGTCCACCGCCGCCACGTCGGCGAAGGTGATCTTGGGCTTATCCCCGGTAAACAGGCGTGCGCGGCTCTTCCCGAAGGAAAGGGCCTGGTTGTTGGTCCCTTGGGCCTGGCGGAGGAAGAAGAAGAGCATGAACAGGAAGACCATGGGCAAGATGAAGTAGCTCAAGGGCCCTGCGACGCTGCTCCAAAACGAAGGGCCCTTGACCTCGATCGTCGGCATATCGTGCACGTCCACGCCGGCATCGTGCAATAGCGCGAAGAGGCTCTCCTGAGGCTCCTTGCGCGAGGTGGCCCGATCGTTGTTGACGTACTCGATGTCCAGGCGCTGCTGATCGCTCCCTACGACGATGCGCCGAATCTTCTTCTCGCGGGCGTCGGCCAACACTTGGTTCAGCTGGATTTCCCGCCGCTGCGAAGGCGGGTTGACCTGATTGAACACCAAGGCGATCGCCGCGACGATAATGATCAAATAGACCAGCCCCGTGATCCACCGGTTACCCATGCTCAGAAAACCTCCCGTACCATCGTTCTTATCCATTATACCAGAAACCGGGGAAAACGCCAACCACAACATAATCAAGCCGTTGACGGCAAGGGGGCGCTGTGGTAGAATCGGCATCGTCAGAAATGTCCAGGAGCGTTCCCGATGTCCTCACGACGTGTGGTACATACCAATCGAGCCCCGGCTGCCGTGGGGCCCTATTCCCAGGGGGTGATCGCGGGTGGGTTCCTGTTCACTGCCATGCAGATCCCTTTGGACCCGGCCTCGGGCGCCCTGGCAGCGCCGGACGACGCGGCCGGCCAGGCACGCCAGGTGCTGGAAAACCTACGCGCCATCGTGGAGGCGGCTGGAAGCGGCCTGGAGCAGGTGGTGAAAGTCACCGTCTACCTCCAGGACATGGCCGATTTCCCGGCCGTCAACGCTGTCTATGCCGAGTACTTCCCGCACGATCCCCCGGCGCGCGCGGCGGTTGGGGTGGCTGCGCTCCCCCGGGGGGCACGCGTGGCGATGGAAGCGATCGCGCGGCTTCCCTAGGGGCTTTTCTCCAGGGGGCCGCGCGTCAGGTGACTCTCCGGTGACCCTCGGGGTCCATGAGACCGCTTGCGGAGGATTGCAATGGCCCTGCTCCTGACGCGCCAGGATGTGGAAATGCTGCTGCCGATGTCGGAGGCCATGGCGGCGGTGGAAGAGGCTTTCCGACAACTCGCGCTTGGGCAGGCGGTGATGCCGCTGCGTTCGGCAATCCCGGTGCCTGCCCACAACGGTCTGAACCTGGCCATGCCGGCCTACATCGGAGGCGACCTGGATGCCCTGGGCCTCAAGGTTGTCTCGGTCTATCCAGATAACCCCACCCGCTACAACCTGCCCACGGTCATCGCGACGGTGCTCTTGAACGACCCCCGCACCGGCGCTCCCCTCGCGCTCATGGATGGTACCTGGCTCACCGCCATGCGCACCGGTGCCGCGGGGGGCGTGGCCGCCAAGTACCTGGCCCGTCCCGATGCCGAGGTGGTGACCATCCTGGGGGCTGGTGTCCAGGGACGCACCCAGCTCATGGCGGCCTGCGCAGCGCGTCCCATCCGGCGTGCCTATGTGTACGATGCCCTCCCCGAGCGGAGCCGCACCTACGCTGCCGAAATGGCCCCCAAGCTGGGAATCGAGGTGATCCCGACGGAGGATCTCGAGCGGGCCATCCGGGAAGCGGACATCGTGGTGGCGGCCTCGAACGCCCACGAGCCGATCTTCCCCGGTGCCTGGCTCCGTCCGGGGACGCATATCAACGGGATCGGTTCCCATACACCGACCACGCGGGAGCTGGATACCGAGACCGTGCGGCGGGCGCTGGTGGTGGTGGACCAGCGGGAAGCGGCGCTCGCCGAGGCTGGCGACATCATCCTCCCGATCCGGGAAGGCGCGATCACCGAAGCACATATCCACGGGGAACTGGGACAGATCGTCGCGGGACAGATTCCGGGACGGACGTCCCCCGAGCAGATCACGCTCTTCAAGTCCGTGGGGTTGGCGATCCAGGACGTTTCTACCGCGGCCCGGCTCTACCGTCTGGCCCGCGAACGGGGGGTTGGCCAGGAGATCCCGCTTTAGGGGCCTCCAGGTCGGAGGGTCGAACGGTGGGCTTCTGGCGGTATCTGGCCGCGACGCTGTGGGCCTACTTTGGGCTCCTGTTCCGGGCCTTCGGAAACCGCTTCGGCCAGCCGGAGACCTTCCGACGCGCCGTGGCCTGTTTCACCCGCGCGCTCGCCTATGCTCCCGCGGACGCCTCGCTCTACCTCTGGCGGGGCACGCTGCTCTGGCGGGAGCTCGGGGAGCACCGCGAAGCGGAAGCCGACCTCTCTCGGGCCATTCAGCTGGAGCCCTCGCTTGCCCGCGCCTATCTGAACCGTGCCTTTGCTCGAGCCTACGCTTTCCCTCCCGACCGTGCCGGAGCGGCAGCAGACCTGCGCGCCTACCTCGAACGCGCAGACGACCCTTACTGGCACACTGTGGCTGCGGAGCTTCTGCGGGAGCTGGAGGAGCAGGCCCAGTAGGCCGTGCGGGCTTGGGTCAGGATGCCGGCCTGCGGCGCAGGGGCCGTCGCGGACGACGCCGCCGTTCGCCCGCTCCGTCTCCAGCGGGCCTCTCCTCCGGGGTCTGTGTGGACGCCGTGGGCGGGGCGGTGGCTGCCGGAGCAGGGGCCGGTGGTGCTTTCGGGCGAACGCGTTTGCGGCGTGAGGCTCTGGGCTCCTCCCAGCAGATGATCTGCGGCTCATCCGGTATGGTGGCCAGCCGCTCGGTGATGTCCACATAGGCCGGCTGGCAGTGAGGCAGGCGGCCCTCCGCTTCGAGGCGCGCTGCCTGCGCGAGTTCCGCCAGATCCGCTTCCACGCGTAGCTCTGGCCGCACCTCCACGGTCACCGTTTCCTTGGGGATATTGACCGCGACCACCTTGCCGCGCCCGCGGAGCGTGGCTACCTCGTCCCCTACCGTGGGCAACCGATCTTTGATGTCCCGGTACTGCTCGTGCTCGTAGCTCAAGCAGCAAAGGAGCCGTCCGCAGACGCCCGAGATCTTCATGGGGCTTAAAGGGAGGTCTTGCTCCTTGGCCATGCGCACCGAGATCCGCAGGAAATCGCCCAGGAAGGTCGCGCAGCAGAGCGGCCGGCCGCAGATGCCGATCCCGCCCAGCAGGCGCGCCTCGTCGCGCGCGCCGATCTGGCGCAGGTCGATACGTGTCCGGAACAGACGCGCCAGGCGTTTGACCAATTCGCGGAAATCGACGCGATTCTCGGCAGTGAAATAGATCGTCAGGCAGCGGCCGTTAAAGGTGTACTCGGCGGCCACCAGCCGCATCGGCAGGCCCAGTTCGGCCACCTCTTCCCGGGCTCGCGCCAGGGCCTCGGGCTCCCGTTGCCGAAAGCGCTGCATGCGCTCCAGGTCCTCCTCCGTAGCCAGGCGCACGACCGGTTTCAGTTCCCCGCGCACCTGCTCTGGGGTGACCTCGTGTGCCGATACGACCACCTGCCCGACGTCCTGTCCGCGGGCGGTTTCCACGATCACCCAACTGCCGGGAGCATAATCCCCTTCGGTCACTTCAAAGTCGTACAACTGTCCCGGGTGTCGCAGTCGGACACCAACCACTCGAGGCACGCAATCCTCCTCCGGAAGATCCGGTATGTTCGTCTCGGTCGCTTCGCCTCAGACGACCGCAGGCAAGCGCAGCAGAAGGTCCTCCAGCACCAGGCGTACGTTCACCTGTTCCAGCAGCCGTTGCCGGGCAGCGCGCAGTGCCTGCAAAAAAGCGAGCGTCGCCTCCGTGGCAAGCCGGCGGGAAAGGGCCTGGAGATGTGCCAGGCGGTCGCGGTTGACGACCAACTCGTCGCACCCCTGGCCGGCCAGGAAGAGATCCCGCCACCACCCTTCCCACTGCTCCAGGAGCGCGAGGACGGCTGCCTGTTCTCCCCGCCGCCACCGCCGCTCTTGGGTCTCGGCGAAGGCAAAGCGCTCCAACAGGCCGGCCTCGATCAGCCGTTCCATCGCGGCGATCTCTTCCTCGCGGCGCGCAAGCACCGTCGGGTCCTGCAAGGCGCGTACCGCCCATCCGAGCCGCCCCCGGCTCAGGCGGGCAAGGAAAGCGGCTTGCTCTTGGGGTGCTCCCCATCGCTCCACAAGTGCCTGGTGAACCTCCTCGCGCCCGAGCGGGCGCAACGGCAAGTGCTGGCAACGGGAAACGATGGTGGGCAGGAGCAGGTGTTCCGACAGGGCCACGAGAAGGAGCACGGCAAACGGGGGAGGCTCTTCAAGCGTCTTCAGGAGGGCGTTAGCTGCCTCCATGGTCATCGTTTCGGCATCTTCGATGAGATAAACCTTGCGCGTCCCGGCGAAGGGCCGTTCGGCCATGGTCGCGCGCAGTTCGCGCACCGCCTCGATCCCCAGGGTACGTCGGCCGCCCTGCGTTTCCAGGCTCAGCACGTGCAGGTCCGGATGCGTGCCGCGGGATACACGAAGGCACGCCGCGCAGGAACCGCAGGGCGCGCGCGGTGTATCCAGGCACAGGAGCGCCTGCGCCAGCCACCGGGCAAGGGTGCCCCGGCCCACCCCTGGTGGCCCGGTCAACAAGTAGGCGTGGGACAGATATCCCTGGTGCAGCTGCCGGGTCAAGAGGTCTACGGCCCACCGATGCCCGATGACGGGGTGTTCGGGGAGCGAAGAAGCCTCCTCCGTCGTCCTTTCCGGCCAGCCGGATGTTTCCGACAGGGCCAAGAAGCCACCCTCCAGCGAACGTTCGCTTCCAGGTATTATACCGCCGCGCGTTTCCCAACGCAAACCCGTGACTGTCCGGTAGACGGTGGGAAGTAGTCGCCGATTGAAATCGTCCCTGGGGGGGCCTCCGGCCGGGCGGCCGCCTGCGCGGCCGCTACTCCCGGAATCGGGTATAATCCTCTGTGGCCACTTCGGTTGGCCGGAGAGGAAAAGCCATGCGCTTACGGGTACGGA
>Ga0078972_1001231_pt1 | contig 98296 bp, 91 predicted proteins | sample YelNatPaOPGAMG01_FD_67568 | JGI IMG/M metagenome (GOLD analysis project Ga0078972, IMG submission 67568) | Hot spring thermophilic microbial communities from Obsidian Pool, Yellowstone National Park, USA - OP-RAMG-01 (SPADES assembly) (version 2) | ecosystem: Environmental > Aquatic > Thermal... | reverse complement strand
AGATTACTCAGGGTCTGCAGGGAGAACGACATAGTTTTTATGGCTGTCTTCGGCTCTTTTGCCAGGAGAGAACAGGGGAAGAGAAGCGATATCGACATAGCCATCGAATTCCGCGAGAACGGTGGAAAAAGCCTTTTAGATCTGATTAGGATCGAAGAGGAGTTAAGGAAGATATTTAAAAGGAAAGTTGATCTCGGAATCTTTAGCACCCTCAATCCCTACATAATAGAGGATGTAAAAAGAGAGATGCTGGTTATTTACGAAAAAGGATAAGGTATATTTAAGACATATCTTGGACGCGGTATCTAAAGTAGAGAGATTTATAGAAGGGGTGACTAAAGAAGCATTTCTTTTGACACTCCCCACGACTAAAGCCGGGAGATTCTTGCTTCTAGGGCGTTCATCGGTCGGTTGTTCACTGCCCTTTTAGGCTCCCACCTCACTCCGTCCCAGCCTAGAAGCAAGGGGTGTGCCACCACCCCGTTATCCCTACCCCAGGAGGGGCTTGGGATTATGGTTCCATCCTTCCTCGCCATGTTCAGCGCTCCAACAGCATCTGCATTCATTGCCATGTCACATTTTTCACAATAGAATATGCCTCTGTATCTTCTTGTCCCTTTAAAGTGACAGAACGGGCATTCGCTTGACGTTTTGTACTCGCTTTTTTCTTCCACTTTTATGCCGTATTCTTCAGCCTTTTCTTTGAACCTTTTGACTATATAATTGAAGCTCCAGAAGTTGTTTATCATAGCATTTGCCTTACCGTTGTGGCTGTTGCCTCTTATCCCCTTCAATCTTCCAAGCACTATCTTTGAAATTCCAAGCTTATGGGCATCTTCAACTATCTGCCTTATCATGGCGTTCACAGCGTGCCTAAACCTTCTCCGCCTTATCCTATACAGCTTTCTAAGCCTTTCTGAAGTTTTAGCCTTGTTGACTCTGGCCAACCTGCTCTGCTCGCCGGCCATTCGCCTCGTCCAGTACCACCAGTCCGCCAGAACGCTTCTGCCTGAGAAGGCTATAGGCTGTCTCAAGCCTTCATACCATACCGTGGCGAGGTTTATTACGCCTAGGTCTATGTCGCCAGAACGCTTCTGCCTGAGAAGGCTATAGGCTGTCTCAAGCCTTCATACCATACCGTGGCGAGGTTTATTACGCCTAGGTCTATGTAGAGGGGCTTATTGCCTCCTTTTAGCGGAGGCCCCTCGACTTTAACGGTCATAAAGCCCCTCCACACCTTATCAACCTCGTCGTAGATTATCTCCAGCCTTCCAAGTTTGCCTTTCCACTTCAGTTTGCCCTTATACTTTAGCCTAAGCCCTTTCGGAAGGTATAGGGATTCATCGTCAATCCTGTAGCAGTCGTTTCTAACGATTATCCTCAGCTCTCTTCTACCGTTGTTTTTCCAGTATCTAGGCATCGAAACCTTCGCTATGTGCTTTGGAAGCTTTCCTTCAGCCTCAAACCTCTTTAGCGCTAGGAAGCTTTTCCACGCCTCGTCGTTCTTGTTTATTATCTGCTGGGCTGTCGCCGAGCCTACAAGCGGAGCATATTTCGCGTAGAGGTGCTTGGGATACCATGAAAACTTCTTGAAGTGTACGTAGGCCTGCCTGCGCTCGAAGTTCACCTCGTTGTATAGCTTGGCGCAATTATCTGCGAGCCCCCATATGGCGGGGCAGCCTTCAACTATGAACGTGTTGGCTCTCTCCATTTCAGACACCCCTTTGAGCTTCAACGTATTTCTCAATGGTCTCTTTGGAGACGGCGCCTATCGTTGAAACATAGTAGCTGTTTGTCCATAGGGACGGCAGCTTAAGCAGCTCAGGGAACTCCCTTCTAAGGATGTTTGAGCTTCTGCCCTTGATCCTCCTCACGATCTTGTGGACGGGTATCGTCGGGTAGGCCGATATGAAAAGGTGGACGTGGTCAGGGTTTATGGCAAGCTCAAGAACCTTAACCCCTAACTCATCCGCAAACTGATGGATCACCCGCTCAAGCCTCTCCTTAACCTTTCCCGCCAAGACAGGCTTACGCCTCTTCGGACACCAGACCAAGTGGTACTGGATTAGAAAGACCCTGTTCCCTGAACGTTGATAGGCTTCCACAAGTCCACATAACCTACCGCTATATTTAAGCTTATCAACAATTCATCCCAAGGTTAAAACCCTAGGCTTTCTTGTCGAGTTTCCATATAATTGAAAAGGTAAGCATCTATCAGATCGACTGGTTTTTTCATATCCTTTAAGTCTTAAGAGTTGTGGGTGATCACGGTATTCCTTAGTCTCGCCCATGAGAACCCGTTTCGCCAGAAGCCCCTCCCTCCAAACAGCAACCAAGCCCTTGTAATCAAGATATTTGGGGTGAATGGACCATAGCCTCAATTGAGCCACCAGCTCCTGAAAGGATGCGAGACCCCTGCTTCAACTTAAATGATCGTCGAGGGCCTATCGGCTTCTGAGGTGCTCCCATCCCCTCGGCTCTATCATCCTGACCTCCCCCTGCTCCTCCAGGTATACGCCCCTCCCCTCGGCTATATACCCTATTTTATGGAGAGTTCCTCCCGCGGCCTCCACCCTATCCAGGGCTTCCGCCCATCTCGCCGGGTTTATCGTGGCTATCAGGTTGTATTCTTCTCCTCCGTAGAGGGCTAGGTTCAGCGGGTCTATGCCCGTCTTCTCCGCGAACTGGATCGCCTCGGGGCTTATGGGTATCTCCGTGAGGACGGCTTTAACCCGGCTCATCCGGGCTATCTCATGGAGGGACCAGGCTAGGCCGTCGCTGGAGTCTATCGAGGCCGAGGCTATCCCGGCTAGGGCCACACCCTCCTCCAGGTGGGCCCTGGGCTCGTAGAGAGTCCTCTTAAGCCCCTCCACCACTGGCTCGGGCAGCTCGACCATCAGCTGCTCCTGGACGAGTCTGAGGGCTGCGGGAGGGTTCCCGTAGGGGCCGGTGGTGGCGATGATATCCCCGGGCCTCGCCCCGTTCCTAGGCGTGAGCCTCCCGGGATCCGCCCAGGCCAGGGCCGCGCAGTCTATTATCAGGTCGGGGCCCTCGTTCACGTCGCCGCCCAGGATATAGGCCCCGTAGAGGCCTGCGGCTTCATCGAGGCCTAAGGCCAACTCCCTGACCTGGCTGGATGTGATCCCACGGGGAAGGGCTAGGGATATGAGGAAGCCCATGGGCCTCACCCCCTTCGCGGCCAGGTCGCTGACCGTGGAGGTGACCGCCTTCATGGCCACCTGCCTGAGCGTCATCCCTCTAGGGGCGTCCGTGGCCCGGACGAGCATGTCGACCTTCAAGACGGCTGCCCCGGAGCCTAAGGGGATCGCCGCGGCGTCGTCCCCATAGGGGAGGAGGGCCATGGGATCCCTCCTGATCCCGGCTAGGATTATCCTGATGGCCTGGCGCTCCGTCAAAGGCATCCCGATACACCTGTCCCCGAGCCCGTTAAGGGTCGCGTCATGGAAGGACAAATCTCGGCTCTCTAAATAAGCTTTATATGCTTAAGGGTCGTCTATGAGGGGCCTCGGTGGCTCAGCTGGATAGAGTGCTGTCCCTCAAAGCCGGAGGTCAGGGGGTCGAATCCCACCCGGCCTACCATGATTTGGGTGTGGGCTCCTTTTTTATATCGTCTAGAGATTTTCTCATGAATAAGGCTAAATATTCTGATTTGCTTTTTTGATGAGGATGTTAAGCGTTGGTATAGGAATTTGGTTAGAGGATCAAGTTTTCTTTGCTAGCGGCAGGGGTGGAGCTGGAAAACTTCTGTGGCTGTCAAAATAGCCGTTTGGGAGGGCCCCTCCTTAACGTTAAAAAATAATGTTTAAATAATGGCTATTAACAGAAAGGGGGATGATACGTATGTTGTCGAAAATTCCAATAAATCTTGAAAAAATAAGCAAAGAAAACTTGGATAGGGAAATACTTAGAGTTGGGATCATTGCCGAATTGGATGCTATAAATCTTTACGAACAGATGGCTGCCATGACCGAAAACCTTGAGATTAAGAAGGTTCTCTTAGATATAGCGAAAGAAGAGAAAACGCATGTAGGCGAGTTTCAAGCTTTGCTATTGATAAACGATAAGGAACAAGAAAAAGAACTGGAAAAAGGCAGAAGAGAAGTTAAGGAGCTAAGTAGCGGATGAAGCAACAGTTATATTCACACTTACTTTTGGAGAAGCATTCAAAAATTGTGATGAGTTGACCGATGAGAAAAGCATAGTCCTCGGTCCAGTTCCATCAAGGCATCTAGGAAGAAGCTTAGACATAAATAAATAATACTCCACCAAAAATGTGCACTTACTCATGTTTTACTGTCAACTTGGAAAAACCAATAATATGATTGCTAAGAGGCGCTGTTTTTATTATTAGCCGGAGGAAGTTGAAATGAAGGTTCATGAAATCCGCTCAAAAAATGAAAAAATTGATTATCTAACATTTGGTCTAGATGGAGGGCCAAATTAGATTTAACATTGGCAAGATGTCGCTTTTAAAGTGGATAGGCATTCCAATAGCTGTTATAACTAATTATTTTCAGCTTTGAGGGGGTTTTCCACCGTTTATGGCGTCATGAGGTAGGGGGGCTGTAACCGAAGATCTGTCGTATAAAGTTTGGAAGAGCCACAGGTGTTGGAATAAGGTTTATATTTTCGTGCATTTACCCATAAATATTGGTGAGCTTCATGATTTGGAGCCCCTTCATCTGGGGAGGCTGGATTCCACCTTGGTTCTGGTGGCCTTGGCCAAGGATGGGGAGGGGGCTTTACCGTTGGATTCAACTCCACTGGCTTTTCCCCTACTGGACATACCCAGTTTACACCATTGATGAGACGAGGAAACTGTTGGAGTGGTGGAAGCTGGTCTTAGAAAACGAGCTTAAAGCAGTAGAGGAGAGGCTTAAAGAGTTTAAGAAGTGAAGCGGAAGCTATGGTCCTTTCCAGAGAGCCTAAAGATTGGTGAGTTGGAAACGCGGATAGCAGTCGCAACTCAAGACTTAAATGGCTTAGAGGATGCTGTTTCACAGGTGTTCGGGCGTTCCCTAACATTCACCATAGTGGGCGTAGAGGATGGGGTGACCAGAAAAATTAAGGTTAGAAAGAACCCCTTCGCGGATACCCCTCATGGAGCTGGCCCATTAACCTGTGCGAGGTTTGAATAAGCTTGGCGTTAAGGTGGTTATCGCAGCAAGCTTCAGTCTAACCGTATCCACTATGCTGAAAGAGTCAGAGATTAAGATGTTCATCGTCAATCCTGGGACAAAGGTTGAAGATGTGATAAGACGATGCCTTAAGGATTATAAAGCTTCTCCCCCTTCGGCAGTGGAGGTGGAAGGTTGAAGGAACTTGTTGTCGTTAGCGGAAAAGGCGGAGTTGGAAAATCCACTATAACCGCGTCCCTATCGGTGTTACTGAGCAAGACTGGAATTGGAATCACGGCAATCGACTCGGATGTGGATGCACCCAACCTCTCCATCATTCTCGGAGTTGACATCGTGGATTACATAGACATTCAAGCATCGGAGAAGGCGTCCATCGACCCGGCTAAATGCGTGAAATGCGGCAAATGCTTATCCGTCTGCAAGACTGGCGCATTGATAAACATCGAAGGAGAAGTGCCCGCGGTTATTTCATTCCTCTGCGAGGGATGCGGATCCTGCGCCCTCATCTGCCCCACGGAGGCCATATCCATCAGGCGGGTGACGAACGGCAGAATTGGAATCGCAAAGACATATTACGGCTTCCCAATAGTTACAGGTCAACTGAACATAGGTGAAAGCAACTCGGGCTATATAGTGACGGCGGTGAAGGCGAAGGGGAGGGCGGTCGCTGAAGATTCAGGGTCAGACTTGATTCTGGTTGACGGCCCTCCAGGGATAGGCTGCCCAGTCATAGCTTCCATAGCGGGAGCTGATTACGCGCTGGTCGTCACCGAACCTACACCCGCCGCCAGAAACAGTTTGAACCGCATACTAAGCGTCCTAGCCCATTTCAAAATCCCCGCCATCGCCGTCATCAACAAATTTGACCTTAACCCTAACTATGCCGATGAGATGGAAAATTGGCTTCAAGCCAAATGGGCGATACCGATAGCGGGGAAGATACCTTCAGATGAGAATGTTCCCATTTCACTTTCAAACAGAATTCCAGTCGTGGAGTACAACCCCAATTGTGAAACGTCTAAAGCTCTTCTCATCCTTTCCAACCGGATTCTAAGAGAGGTTCAATAGAGGTTATCTATAATGGGGTTTTGTACGAGATGTGGAAGAGCCCTCGCCTTGGACGCCTCGTATTGTGACTGGTGTGGAGAGCCTGTAAATCAAGAACATGCACCTCAATCCAAGATCACGAACAGGAATTCTCAAAGTGGCATCGAGCAGACCTTGAAAAATACACTAGGCTTAGAAGGGTGGCCCGTGGGGGTGAAGCTCATACAACACCTCGGTGAAATCCCTAGAGGCGTGAAGGAGATCGATGAAGCGCGTCGACACTGCGAGATGATCCAAGACGTTAGAAGAAACGGTTCCTTATTCTTCTCCCCGTCATCCAAGCACCTGTGTAGAGTCGCAGCGGTGTCTCTTGGGTTGATGAATCCAACGGAAGAATTAAGATGCCACCAAGTGCATGAACTGTTCCAGAAACGTCATAGGTTCAAGACTGAGGAGTTGCTTTGGAGATATATCGAAGACACTCCGAAGTTGCCGAGAAAGTATGCAGCCGTCCTCTACGGGCCCTTAGGCCTCATGTCGATTAAACCGGACATAATCGTCTTAATATGCGATCCATCGCAGGCCATGAAGCTTATCCAAGCGTATCAATACGACACCGGGGAGAGGGCAAGCCTATCCCTGGGCGGCCTATTCTCTTTATGCGCCGACGCAGTTCTAACCCCATATTTGAAAGGAAACATTAACCTCGCCATTGGATGTGAAGGCGCTCGAGGGCATGCAGGCCTGAAAGACTACGAGTTATCAGTCGGCTTTCCCTATAAGATGGCTGAAGCGTTAACCGAAGCGTTACAAACCTTAGCTAAATACGGAGGCGCGAAGAAGGAGCATCGGTAAGGTGGAATTAGTTTGAATAAGAGTTTAGCTTGGGCCTTCAATAGAAAGCCCGTAAAAACGCCAATGGTGGCGGTAACCGGGGGCAAAGGTGGGACAGGTAAAACAAGCATAGCTGTAAACCTAGCGGCCTTCCTGAGTAAAAAAGGGTATCATGTTCTACTCGTGGACGCGGACGTGGATTCACCGACGACAGGAATTGTCCTCGGGGTTCAACCCACACCCATCTACGAGGTGAAGATGTTTAGCCCGAAGATTATCGAGGATAAATGTGACAAATGTGGACGATGCGTGGAGGCTTGTCGTGCCCATGCTTTATTCCAAATTGCGGGAAAATGTCCGATGCTCTTCGAGGAGTTATGCTCCGGGTGCGAAGCATGCCTTTTAGCCTGCCCACAAAACGCCATCGTGAACGCTGAAAAAATTATAGGATACGTGCATCACGCCCAAGACGGTAACTTAACTCTGATAGAAGGGGAATTAAAGCCTAATGAAACGCGATCAGCCCATGTTGTGACCGCTACGAAGGATTTCGCGTTTAAACAGGCAAGCCAAGAGAAATACGATATCATGATCGTCGACACCTCCCCAGGAGCCCATTGCAACGTTGTTCAGGGCCTTAGGGGCGCAGACCTTGCTTTAGCCGTGACTGAGCCGACACCACTAGGCGTTTATGACCTCATCTTGATAATGGAGCTGACGTCGAAACTGGGGATACAAACTCAAATAATCGTTAACAAAGCGGATATGCCTGGAGAAAATAGAGAGAAAATACTTGAAATCGCGAATCGATACGGATGCAAAATAATTTCAGAGGTGCCTTTCGACAGAACACTATTTCAATCCTATGTGGCTGGAACACCCATTGTGATCGCCTACCCTAACTCCTCAGTAACTATGAGCATTATGAGGATTGCTGATTACGTCCATGACCATGTTAGATAAAGTGGCTTTGACGCTTCTAAGACTCCTTCAAGATGATTTTCACTAAAAAAGGGATGGAGGATGGTGACGCTGGAGGAGGAGGTGAGGAACAGAGTGGAGCAAATCGTAGATCCTATGACAGGTTTAACCTTCGGGGAGATGAAGATGATTAAAGAGGTAAAAGAGGAGAGGCGTGGAAAAGGTTATATTTTTGTGCTATGACACACTATGTGGTGATGTAATGGGTTATGGATGGTTCGGAAGAGGATGGGGATTCGGACCCAACCTTTCACCATACTGCAGATGGCTTCCATGGCTACCTCGCTGGTGGTGGGCTAACCCCGCCTACGCAAGTATGATGTCGACCTACGCGTGGGGACAACCTAATTATCCGCAATATTCCCCATACTACTTACCTTCACAGGGCACACTCCCATATCAATGGATGCGACCCACTCAACCAGTTAGCTATCCACAAGCGTTCACGGCAAGGATGCCAGTTCATATGAACTGCGCCTACTTCAGCAATGGGATATGTGCCCTCAGAGGGGTCTCAGTGCCTCCCACCGGACCTGCATGCCAGAGTTTCATCCCCAGGGTATAATGCGTCGACGCCAGGGAGAATCATAAAACGGTAGGAGTATCAGCCTAGCATCTCCGTTGCTGAGTTTTCAGTTGAAATTTCAAGGAGTAGCCAACTTAATTAAGTCGAAGGATTTACGAAGATTTCATCGTTCACGCCGACCTCCTAAATTAAAGTTGAGATGGGGTGGTGAAAGGTTCGAGCCGCGATTTTAAAGCCGGCACCGGAATGTATCACTTGCATTCTCAGACAAGTGGCGGAGGCATGTGAATACGCAACAGGAGACCTAACGTTAAGGTATCGCGCCCTCAAGGACGCGATACAATATTTGAACGACGTGAACGTGAACCAGGTAAATCGCATTAAGATTGGAAGCGATTTGCATAGAATAGTGAAAGAGGTTACGGGGAATCCAGATCCTTATCACGAGCTGAAAAAGCTGTCAAATAGAATGGCTTTGGAATGGCTGTTCAAACTGGAAGAAGGATTTGGGAATAATATCCCTTTCATGCTTGCTCTTAGAGTCGCCGCCGCAGGAAACATGATTGACTATGGAGCTGTGAAGACTGTTGAGACCCCGAAGACACTTTTCGAAAAAGCTATGAGAACAGAGGTGGATTCAAGTAAAATGGAGGAAGTGAAACATTTAGTGAAGGAAAGTCAACGAGTGCTCTATATTTGCGATAACGCGGGGGAGATTGCCTTCGATAAACTTCTAGTTTCAGCGGTGCAGTCCCTCGGAGCCCAGGTAACAGTCGTAGTAAGGGGAGGGCCGATATTAAACGACGCAACCCTCGAAGACGCTTACGAAGTAGGGATGACTAAGCTAGCGAGAACCATATCCACGGGAAACGATTTCGGCGGCATAATTTTAGACGACTCTTCCCATGAATTTCAAGAGACCTTCAGACGATCCGACCTGATTATAAGTAAAGGGCAGGGGAACTTGGAATCCCTCATAGACGTTAAGAGGAAACCAACTACCATTTACATCTTTAAAGTGAAGTGTAACCACATAGCGAATCTTCTGAAATCCAAGATGGACGCCACCGGGATTTTCATCCAGAAGTTAAACAGCCTATATTTCTAACCTTCACCTTTCTAAACGAACGCACCATGTTTAATGTTCTTAGCTTGTCATGAGGAGGCTGCCCTTTGGTATTTGGCCATTTAGTTTTCGTCTAATTAAGGTAGAGTGGACATGAAGGTTTTCGGTCCTGTTCCATCTAGACGGCTGGGGCGTAGCTTAGGAATAAACAATATTCCCTCTAAGGTATGCTCCTATTCATGTGTTTACTGTCAACTTGGACGGACTTTAAGGAAACAGGTTAGGCGCCGTGCATTTTACAGGCCTGAAGACATCTTGAAGGAGGTTGAGGAGAAATTAGAGAAGGTGGAAAGGGTTAGAGGGCTGGTTGACTATCTTACTTTCGTTCCCGACGGTGAACCCACTTTAGACGTAAATTTAGGAGAAGAGATCGAGATGTTAAAGCCTTTGGGGTTAAAAGTTGCGGTGATAAGCAATGCTTCACTGATCTGTAGAGAGGACGTTAGAGAAGATCTAGCTAGATCCGATTTGGTTTCATTAAAAATCGACGCTGTCGACGAAGATGTTTGGCATCGTATGAATAGGCCTCATAGATGCTTAAGGCTTCCAGAAATTTTGGAAGGTCTCGTAGAGTTTTCGAAAACTTATAGTGGGGTGATCATTACCGAAACAATGCTTATAGATGGCGTAAACGATGAGAAAAAGGAGATAAAGGAGATATCCATGCTCTTGGAGCGGCTGAACCCAGCGAAAGCCTATATAGCCGTTCCCACTAGGCCTCCAGCTGAGCGGTGGGTGAAGCCTACAAGCGAACAAGCCCTTAACGCGGCTTATCAGGCTTTCACCGAAGTTCTAGGTGAAGGAAATGTAGAATATCTTACAGGTTATGAGGGCCTGGACTTTGCCTTTACCGGGGACGTAGAAGAGGATTTGCTAAGCATCATGTCCGTTCATCCGATGCGCGCCGATGCGGTTGATGAGTTCTTAAGAAAAGCTGGTGTCGACTGGAATTTAGTAAACAAGTTGATCAGGGAGGGGAGACTTATCGAATTAAATTACGGTGGATATAAGTTTTATATGAAAAGACTCCTAGGAAGAGAGAATTTTGTGTAGTATTCAAGGACATCGTTTCAGCGGTTGGCGCGATCATCACTGCTGAGGGCCGTAATTATAAACAGAGAAGTAGGCTGCCTATCGGAGACAACGCATTTCAGTCAACATTTATGGTTAGCAGAATTTTGTCTTATGTTTAATGCTAATTTTTATACTCTGCTGAGTGCCTTTATCCTTGATCTACTCTATGCGAAAAGCTTATTTTGTGTTATAGCTCGAAATATTTTGTGAAACGCTTCATTCGTGAACATCGCTTCCTAGGGCGATACTTCACCGTCATCTATAATATGATGTGAGGAGACTTGACGATGAGGACTTCAAATAAGGATCTATTACTCAAGAAGGGCGAGGATGCTGCGAGAACATCCACGATGGTGCTGGTAGCCCTAAGCTTTGCAAAGGGAACAGTAGGTTTCACTTCTGGGAGTGTTGCACTTCTAGCCGACGCAATGCACTCCTTCTCTGACATATTCGCGTCAATTGCCGTCTGGCTCGGATTGAAGTTCTCGCAGAGAAAGCCTTCGGAAAGGTTCCCTTACGGACTTTACAAGGTTGAAACTCTGGCCTTACTTACCGTTTCTATCATCATAATCGTATCCGGGGTTGAAATACTCCTTGACTCTTTAGGAAGGTTTAGAGCACGCTACATCGTATCTTCACCGCATATAGCCGTGGCTGTGGCAGGCGTCTCCGTTCTCACATCCTTCTTCCTCTCACATTATAGGATTAAAGTGGGGGAGTCAATAGGCTCTCAGGCTCTAATCGGCGAGGGAAAACATTCAAGGATAGACGCTTTCTCCTCAATGATGGTGGTTTTGGGAGTAGCGTTCAATTATATGGAAATATATTGGGTTGAAGCCGCCGTTGGTTTAATCATCAGTTTGCTGGTCTTGAAGCTAGGGTTGCAGATGGGAAAGGATGCGACTCTGATATTGTTGGATATTTGTCTTAGGCCCGAGCAAATGCGGAGGATAAAGGAAATCGTTGAAGGTATAGCCGGGGTGGAAGCAGTCCACGCCATCAAGATAAGGAGAGCTGGCCCCTTCATTTTCGGGGAAGCCCATTTAGAGGTGGATGAAGGCTTAACCGTTGAGAAGGCCCACGAAATCTCCCAAAAGGTCGAAGAGAAAGTTAAAGAGCAGATAAAGGAGATGGACTCCTTCATTATTCATATAGAACCATCTAAAAGAAAACGCTACTTGTTGGCTGTACCTATATTTGAAGATAAGGGGCTTGAATCGCAGGTTTACAGCCACTTCAGCAGCTCACCGTATTACATGTTAATAGACATGGATGGGGGAGAGGCTAAATCGTGGCGGGTGGTTGAAAATCCAGGCGCTAAGTTGGATAGGAGAAGGGGGATTGAAGCAGCTCGACTCCTTCTGAAAAATAAGGTGAATGTACTCGTAGCTATGAAGTTGGGAGAAGGGCCCTTCCACGCGTTGAGGGATGGCATGATCAAAATATACAAGCTTTCCAAAGTCATGACGGTCAAGGAAATAATAAGGGAGTTAAGGGAGGGAAAGCTAAGTTTAATGGAATCACCTTCAAAGTTAGAGCACACTGATCGAGCAGATACGCCATAAACCAGGAAGTCATTTTTATAGAAAATAGATTTTGAGCGTCCTCTAAAGATCGATTACTTTCAACGAGTTTATTTCGGGGGTTTGTAAATGGATTGTTTTTGATAAGACATGGGATGCTTAATCTTTTGCCGATATTATCCCATCCCTTATGTTCCTAATCTTGGTAGAAAAGCTTTAAAGTTTGAAGCCTCCACGAAAACGCCACTAGCGATTCGTGTATGCTTTTTTGGGTATGTCGAGTTTTATTGGTTTTTATTGAATTTCTGAAGGGATACTTATATTATTGATAAAAATAAATTTTTAGGATGAAAAATTTAAAAGTAAGTGGTGGGGGTCAAAAAAAGGTTATTCTCAGGAATATCTCGTTTTCGTTACAGTAAAGCTTAAATAATTTGTGCAATAACACGAAATATGGTGATGTAAAATGGGTTGGAGGGGAAGAGCGTTTAACCCATGGTTTGGTCCATGGCCTGGGAGAGGGCCATTCAGTTATCTCCCTCCATGGCAAAGACCTGGGTGGCTGTATGGTCCAGGAGCGTGCTGGTGGCTGTTCTGGTCAAGGCTCACACCCTACTATCCGCCAATGGGTTCTCCAAGTGTAACCGAACAAATCGAAGGCCTAGAACTCTATAAAAGGGATTTGGAAGAACAGCTGAAAGAATTAGAAAAGGAGATCGAAAGGTTAAAGGAGGAAGCCCAAAGAAAGGGAGGAGGGGGAGGCGAATAGGATGGCCATGCGACGGGGAGGATGGGGCGGGGGCTTCAGGTCGCCCGCAGGTTTCAGTAGGGGTCCATGGCCCGGCGCAGGGCCCTTCAGCTACTTGCCGCCATGGCAGAGGCCTGGATGGCTGTTCGGGCGTTGGGCGTTCATGGGATTGTCCAACCCCTACGCGACGTATGGTAGACTATCCACGCCGGCGAACTATGGGTTCCCACAATACATGGGCTCAGGACCAATACCTCCATACACGTCCACTTCAGGCTCAGCACCGCTTCAAATGCAGCCAGCTACGATGACTCCTTACGGCTTACCGTTCGGACCTTACCCGATAAGCCCATATACAGCTCGTAGAGGATGGTGGTAGCCTACAAGAGTAGTTTGTGAGGCTGAGCCGTTGGAAAGTGCACGGTAAGGGTAAGGTTCGCGATACCTGTTGAGATTCGACGGAGAGAACCCCCGTAATTCCTCACCACTTCGGCCGCACTCCAATGTCCACACTAGTGACTCTTAACTCAGATGGTAGGATGGAAAGCAGAGCCTGCGCCGAATGTTGGAGGGCATTTTGGCGGTCATGGAGCGGCTGAAACCTTGGCTCTAAGGTTTAACGTAGACGCCGTTGTAGTTAAAGGAACTGCACCACGGGGGGTTACAGGCTTCCCATAGGGAAGGCGTCGCGGCGCTCACAAGTGAAGTCGACACGGTAAGAGAAGCGTTAGACACGTACATCAACGGTAGACTCGTAGCTTTAACAGAGCCTTGCAGGGAGACATGGCACCATTAAAATCATAAAAATTAATGTTCCGATAAATTTGGCGCGTCGCATTCAATTTTCATCGAAGCCTTGTCATGGATGAGCCGCAGTTGGGACATTTAATTTGAAAGCATGGCGTTCCCGCAGCATGGGAGATTACGTAGCCGCATCTCGGACAGACGCATCTTCCCCCTGGACCTAAACCATAGCCTCCCATTCTTCCCCGATACATAAATGAATCCCTATTTCTAAAATTTTAACTGAAACATATAAATCTGATTCCAATTTTAACTTAAGATCCCGGCGGGAGAGATTTGACATCCCCCCACAGCTTTTGCCGTGGAGATTCTTGCACATAGCCCCTTCAACGCTTAGGATTACATCCGTTTCAGCGTTCATTTATCCCTTCACGGCTCCAGGACTATCTGCAAGGGCTGCGCCACCAGCCCGTCAACGACTCCTTCAACTTCACGAAGCTGAAGAAGCCCTATATTTTACTTTATTTATTTTACTTCTGCTCGATATTTTATTTATTTTATGCCCGAATCCACCCACCCGCCTGTCTCGGCTTGAAGCCTTATTCAAGCTTTCGGACATTCAGGCCACATCCGAAAAGGCGTGGAAGACTGAAAAAACATAAATTTAACGGCGGTTCACCCCAAGGTTAAAACCGTAGGCTTTCTCGCCGAATCTTATGTAACATCCGCTCGTAAACTGAACGTTTCCGATGATAGGAATCATAGTGAACATGAGCGGTTTTATACGTCCAAACTGCGAAAGTGAGGTTAACATATTCAGCTTCGGAGGAGGAAAAATCGCGAGGGAGACGGGTGTTACATTTCTTGGAAGAGCCCCTGCTGGATCCTAAAATCTGTGGAGTCCGACGCGGAAAGCCGTTTATAATCCAGCATCCCAAATCCCCAGCTGCGAAAGCTTCCATGAACATCGTGGACAACATAGAGCGCTTTCTAAACGGGAAAGCTAAACTTTAAACACTTAGGTAACCACTGTTATGCTTAATAAATTGTTCATTTAACCTACGTACGCACATCTTTACAATCGCCATGCAAATAACGCGCCCTTTTAATGTGTGATGGCGGTTGGAAGAAACCTCGTCAGGAGAGTTAATATTTAGCTTTGAACTTATATGAGGATGTGTCTGGTTTACTTCGATAGGTATGTCCTAGTGGTGTGGTTCGTATGGCTCGATTGTATCGATGTCCAGAATGCGGCTTTGAGTTTGACATAGGATATGCACGGGCCTTCGCGTGTTCAGGCTGTGCTCAAGCTTCTCTCGGCTCATGTAGGATGGTGAAATGTCCAAAATGCGGTAAGGAATTTCCTGAGTGAAAAGCCTATTTCTTTCGAGTAGGCCTATTTCTCCTCGGGGCCAACTTTCACCAGGTCCTTCAGTTCCTTAATTCTGGCTTTAACGCCTTCTAAATCTTCCTCTAGCCTCTTCTTATATTCTTGCAGCGCTCTCAGCTCTTCCTCAGGTTTTTGAAGCGTGGAGGCTTGTCGAGGATAAGTTTCTTGAAGCGGAGTAACAGGTGGGGGTGTAGGTGGTCCAACGGTTGGACCGGGGCTCCACCATCCGCCTCTACCCATCCTTCGGCCAAAACCCATTCCCCATTTCAACCCAACACCCGCGCCGTAGTGGGTCGGGGCGACTGAGCCTGCAGTGGGCTGTAGGCTCCCCCTTCGGTATCGTTCAACCACCTCTCTGACCGTACCCGTCACCCCGGTGATGACTTTTACTCCCGCCGCTGTGAGAAACCGATACGCGTTAGGACCTACATACCCCGTTATGACGGCTTCAACCCCTTTGTTTACTAATGTCTGAGCGGACTGGATTCCAGCTCCGTGCGGCGCGCTAATCGCCATGTTGTCAAGCGCTTCAAATTCCCCGGTTTCCGGATCCACTATGATGAAGTATCGGCATCTCCCGAACCTTGGGTCCATCCGGGCTTCTAGGCTTTTCTCGGAGGCTGTTACGCAGATCTTCAACCTTGATAACCCTCTTCAACCCCTGTCATAGATCAAAAAATGAATCTAATTTAATTAATATTTGTTATGGTTGCATAAATGAAACTTCTCGGGTGACAACGTCTCCTGCACGAACTTGCTTGCATCCATCCCCAAATGCCAAGCCCAGCCTGTTCACAGCCCTTCTTCCGTGCAATGACAAAGGGTTGACATGTTTAGGAGAAATCTTTTCAAGCTGGTCAAGGGTTTCGCGGATTGTTCCATCGCTCGCCTTCGAGAGGTGGAATTCTCCAATAAGGGCATATACCTCCTTTCTATTCATAACTCTCTGGGCATGCCGTATCGTGTTTACCCTGCCTCTGTGAGAGCAGCCCCCGATGACATTTTCCAAGGTTGGAGAGCCCGCCTACGATGACGGTTATCAGGTTAGACCCGGTTAGAGGCGCGAGGAAAACGGTTCGAGGACAATCTTTAGTTTTGAATCTGGCTCTGAGGGGGATGATCAAAAGCGGAAAAGCGACTCCACGAAAATTCCTTGTAAAGCTTTAACTGCGCGATGATGACAAAAATAAACAAATAAAAGCGCATGCCTTATTTAGAGAGTTTCAGCTTCCTTCGATTATGTTTGTGCATAGGAAGAGATGGCGATGTTCAGATTTAGGTATAGGTGGGGTAGGGTCGCTGGTCCCGGCCGGCCCATGAAGCCTCGACTGATAGGGATGAAGCCGGCTGTCAGAGCCTTCATTCCAACCGTGGAGACGGATCCGTCGACGATGAGAAACCCTATAGTCTTAAATGTCGATGAGTTTGAAGCGGTGAGGCTGATAGATTACGAGGGGCTTACTCAAGAAGAAGCCGCTCGTCGAATGGAGGTTTCAAGGGGCACTGTCTGGCGTTGCATTGACAGCGCTCGGAAGAAGATAGCGTCCATGTTGGTGGAAGGCCGGGAGCTAGTCATCGAAGGATAACAAACGTTGAGGACATGCGTTTAAAGCCTTTCTTTCACTCATTTTAGGCCTTTTACAGCGTATTAGGGCTTCGCATTGGGTTTAAGGCTTGGTGATTCCTCTTTAGGGGGCTGAGGGAGCCCATACTAGTGGGGGGATATGTTCCAATTTTTCGGAGGAATTCGAGGAGATAGAATCCACCGTCTTAGCCGGGTTGAAGGCGGTGACTTACGTATAAGCCTATATACTTTCCTCTAGAACTTGTCCAAGCGAGAGAACATCGCGTAAGCTGGCGGATTAAATTTTATGGGTTCGGGGCCGCCGCTCTCTGAGGTGTTCCCATCCGATGAGCTGGATCTTCCGTTTTTCCTCGTTCGTTGTTAGGTGGATTCCCGGGGGTTTCAACGACCCAGCCCATCTTATACAATCGTTCCTTTACGTTCTCTACAGCCTTCACCGCCTCCTTCCACATCCTCCTTTAAACAGCTACAACGAGGCTGTATTCCTCCCCGCCGTAGAGGGCTAGTTGACATGGATCAGTGAAACATATCGGCGAACCTTAACACACTTTTGCTTATGGGGATGAATGCTAACCGAAACCCCACTCCACTCGCCTTGGAAAGCTCACGGATCGACCATGTCAGCCCATGGCTGGAGTCGATGGAGGCGGTGATTCACCTAGATTCTTTGAGGGCTATGCCCTATTTTAAGTAGGCTTGGCTCGTAAACCGATTTCAGGAGGCGCGTATTCAAGTCGTCGGTGGAGTTAGATTCTCGAAAAACATCTTAAAGGAGGCTGCTGTTTCCCCATCGTGTCGATGGGCAGCGAAGGAGAAAAAACCCTTAAATCCCGGTTTCAATGGAACTTTCTCAGCCTCGGTGGCTCAGCTGGTAGAGCGGCAGCCTCGTAAGCTGCAAGCCGCGGGTTCGAATCCCGCCCGAGGCTCCAAATCACATCTGGCTTTACGGCCGATTTTAAGCCTTTTAGGCGCGGAGGGCTCACATTCGGGCTGCATAGTCTCTGCATGGTTCCACTTTTCCAGAGTTCGGAGCCTCCATTTCCACATCTTAACTCATCGAATATTAAAGAGTTGAACACAGTGCTGGTCATCAAAAAGATTGAAGCTGGTAACAGATCGATTAAAATGGGGAACTTAACCAATAAATGAGATGTCTGCCTTTTCCAGGCTTTAAGGCTTTGATTCTCGTGTAGGTTTTGATTCTGTACCTCCAGCCGGCGAAGACAATCTCATTTACCGCCCCATTAGCCTCCTCCTTCGTAATGATCCCCTCAAAAACCGCTTTTGCCAGTGTGTAGGGTGTGCCTGCATAGGATATTCCATAGATTTTAGCCGTTTTCCTAGCCACCTCATCGTCTATTATAGCTATTGCACCGCGCTCCTTGGCTATTGTTAAAACCTCGGCGTCGGTTACGTGAAGTCCCTTCGTTTCCAATAGGCTTTCCAGAAAACTCTAGCCTTCAAGTTCAGCAACTTTAAATGTGCCCTTCAGGAACAGCTTTTCTAAGATTATGGCTTCCGTTACGCCTTTACGTTTTCCTTCATCCACCACCTCTCTTTTGACGCTTGGAGAGGTTAACTTTTCATCTTTTAACTCTTCAAAGATCTTGCTCAGCCCTATCTTGGTCAAGTAGATCAGGGGGTGGCTTTGAAAACGAGCGGTTTCACCTGGGTCCCGCCGCAGACACCCTTAAACTCTTCCCCGACTTCTTCCGGTGTATATCTAACCCACTCAATATTGCATTGCTTCACCAGATCAGCGAACTCCCAAAGTGGGAGCTTAGCCATCTCAGCAGCCTTGGCAAAAGTTGCCTTTCCATCGCGCATCAGCTTCTAAAGCCGTCCGTTTGCGCCATTCCCCGATACCCAATTCGAGGAGAGCCCTCACAGCTGTAGCCTTATCCAGGCCTTCCCACTCTCTGAAGGAATGCCGGCTTCCTGCTTCAACGATGAGGCTTACAGGGAGCCGGTTAAAATTGTCGTTTTGAACCGCTCCTATTAAGGGAGCGGCCGTTAGATTCAGGCCATCAACCTTTCTTTTACACAGTGTCTTCCGTTATTAAAGGGCAGCCTTCGGTTAAGGTGAATGCGCCGACCATTGAATCCTTCACGCTCAATGATTGGCCTTTTGCCTCCAATTCAGCTTAGATTTGTCCTGCTTTTTCGGCTTACTTTAACGTCATATGCAGGATGATTACTCGTTCTAACAGCCGTCTCGGTGGCTAAAGTTCCGCAACCTTTTCTCGGCATCCAAGCCTAGATAAAGTGTCGGCCACCTTGATGGGTGGCATGCCTCGGCCTAGCCGCATAATCGTCTCGGAATAGAGCCTTAGGGCTTGGGCGGCCTGGAAGGCTCTCTCCCGATGCCGGGATAGAGGCTTCATCCCCAGGTCGGCGGAGCCCTTTAGGGCTTTTGAGCGGAGGCCTAAGTGCTGGGTTTGGTTGTAAGCTCACCACAAAACTATTAAAGGACAAACTTTCATTTATACGTGGCCAGCGTGAACTTGCGAAGGTGAAAATTTGAAATTTGCGAAGTATTCCTCTTTTCTCCTGTTAACTCTTTTATGGCTGGGTTTCGCCTCCCTCTTCATCTCGGACACCTCCTGTCAACCACTTTCTTGGAGGCATGAGCTGCCCTCTGATGTTTACGCTTTGAAAATTTCCGCCGATGGAGGCTACTTGATAGCGGGTTGTAAGGATGGAAACGCCTTCCTCTTTGATAAGACGTTGTCGAAGGGGAGGGATCTTTGGAGGGTTTCAACTTTAGAGCGAGTGAAGACGGTGGCGATCTCGGATGACGGGAGCTTCGCTGTTGCGGGAAGCAACGATAAAATCGTGTATTTTATGGATAGAGAGTTCACGGGCAACAAACCCTTATGGAAGTATTTAACGCAGGGCATAATTGAGTCCGTATCAATCTCTGGGGACGGATCCTATGTTGCCGTTGGAAGCTATGATATGCGAGTCTATCTCTTCGATAGAATGTTTACCGATGGGAAGCCTCTATGGAGTTATAAGACCGGGGCCTCAGTTAACTCCGTTGCTATTTCACGGGATGGAGGCTTCATAGTAGCGGGTAGTGGAGACAGAAACATCTACTTCTTCGATAGGGAGTATACTGGACAGACTTTCAAATGGAGGTTCCTAACTGAGGGGGAGGTGCTTTCTGTAGCCATATCCGCTGACGGCTCATACGTAGCGGCGGGCGGAAGGGATGGCTATATTTACTTTGCGGAGCGCGACCTCCCAGGCGGATCATATAATTGGAGGTTTAAAGCCGGAGATAAAATCGGTTCCGTCGCTGTATCCGGAGATGGAGCCTATGTCGCCGCTGGAAGCGACGACGGCTACGTCTACTATTTCGACAGGGCTTTCACAGGAAACAGTTATCTATGGAGGTTTCCGACGGGAGGGGAGGTGAACTCTGTAGCTGTAAGCTTTGACGGCTCATACGTTATGGCTGGAAGCAATGATAACTATGTTTATCTCTTCGATAGAGGGTTCACGGGGAAATCCTATCTCTGGAGATACTTAACTGGAGACGATGTCTCCAGTGTTTCTATATCCGACACTGGTGAATACATGGCCGCCGGAAGCTTGGATAACCACATATATTATTTTGCCGCGCCGACGAAGCCTAAGCCTGAGGAGACCTTAACCGCTACGGTCACAACTCCAACGACCACTCCTCCTGCGGTTACTACAACCACCACTACCGCCCCTCCCGTGGTTATCACCACTTCCCCCACAGTTACTACGGCCGTAATTACCACGGCTGGGGGGGAGGGGGGATTCGGGGGGATAGCCCTCTACGCTGGGGTAGCCGTCATCATCGCCGCCGTTTTGGTTGGAGTTATGGTCCTTAAGAGGCGGCCGAGCCGCATCGAATCTAAAATCAAATATTGTACTGAGTGCGGGTCGAAGATCCCGGTGGACGCTGAGTATTGCCCCAACTGCGGGGCGGAACAAAGAGAGTGAAACTTCTTAAAAAACCTCTACGCCTCCCTACAACCGCACTAGTGGATCCAGCACTGTTCACAGGTAGGAAGACCCCTGGTCTCAGCGGGGGCCGTCCGCAGCCGACAGTCCCTGAGGACACGATATTTTGGGGGAGGCCTTCTGACATACGCTGCCTCCATGTTTATCTGGCTTCCAGTAATATCAACTCCAGCAGGGCAGGATAAGTAGGATGTCACTAAGGGCTTTAACCCTTCGAACCGTAACGGCGATGCGCTCACACTCATGATACTTGTCCCGGTTGTAGTAGAGGCCTCTAATATCCTCTGTTGAGATCCCTATTCTCCACTATGCGATCTCCATCTCCGGAAGCAGGGATCGGGACAACGTTGATTCAAGGGTGGAGCTCAGGTACTATGAACGCCTGGGCTGTTGGATTCGATTTATTCTCTTTGGGGAGGCTCCGCAGTTGGGGCAATACTCAGCGTCCACCGGGTATCTGGGCGCCACAATTTATACAGTACGTCGCCGCCACGCCAGGTTTAAAGCTGGGACGGCGGCTCCTGACTATTAAAGCAGCGGTCAAGATTATTAGCGCGATGATGATCCAGGGCAGATTGCTTAGCATCAGGCTTGTGGCCTTGTATCCCCCCTGCTGCTCCGGGGTAGGGGTGGCCGTAGGGGCGATGTACGAGGTGTAGACGTTCTCCAGGGTGAGGACGACCAGCTCCTCGATCACCCTGGTACTCCTCTCTAACGTCGTCGTCTCCAAGGTTTCAGTCGTCGCGCTGAGCAGGATTATCTCGGACGTAACCGTAAGGGGCACCTGAACAACAGCGGGAACATAGGTGCGGACGAGCTGCTGCCCCCTGTGTATAAGTTTCATAGACGCCCCAACACTCTATCTCGTATCATCTCCCTGTCTGCTCTGCGGCTGTCCTATGGGTTACGGGGCTCCTCCAACGGGTTTTCCCATGCGTTTCGCGATTTCCCTGGCAACTATGACCCCGGATACGGAGGATTGTATCAGGCCCCTCGTCACCCCTGCCCCGTCGCCTGCGGCGAATAGGTTCCTTATCCTCGTCTCGAGGCTTCCGTTCAGCTCCAGCCTTGAGGAGTAGAATTTAACTTCAACTCCGTAGAGCAGCGTCTGCTTAGCGTATAGTCCGGGGGCGACCTTATCCATGGCTTGGAGCATCTCCCTCACGTCCGAGAGGTACCTGTAGGGGAGCACGAAGCTCAGGTCCCCTGGGGTTGCCGTGCTAAGGGTCGGGGTCACCACGTTACGCCTTATCCGATCCTCCGTGGAGCGCCTCCCCACCTCCAGGTCTCCTAGGCGTTGGACGATTATGCCCCCTCCCAGGAGGTTTGCGAGCCTCGCAATGTATTTGCCGTAGGCTATGGGCTCCTTGAAGGGCTCAGTAAAGGAGGTGCTCACGAGGATGGCGAAGTTCGTATTATCCGTCTTCTTCTCGGCGTAGCTTTGACCGTTCACCGTTAGGACGCCGTTATAGGACTCCGTTATAACTTCGCCGCCCGGGTTTACGCAGAAAACCCTCACCCTGTCGTCGAAGGCCTTAGAGAAATATATGAATTTAGGCTCGTAGAGTACCTCCACGAGCTCCTCCATCACCGAGGCCGCGACCTCCACGCGAACCCCGAGGTCCACAGGGTTATTTATCGTCTTCAAGTTGAGGGTTTGAGCCAGGGATTTCAACCATTCAGCGCCGACCCTCCCAGGCGCTAAGACCACGTATCTGCTCTCTATCACCTCGCCGTCGTCTAAGACCACGCCCCTCGCCGAGCCTTCCTTTACCATCACGTCTCTAGCCCTCGCCCTGAGGCGTATATCGATGCGCTTCCTCAACTCCTTCTCCATGTTGCCGAGTATCTCGGGGCACTTATCGGTTCCAAGGTGCCTTATCTTCTCGGGGATGAGCTTAAGCCCCACCGATAAGGCCTTCCTACGTACCTCATCCACCTTGTCGACGTCGGTCCCATAGAGGCGTTGGGGGGCGCCGAACCTGAGGTATATCCCGTCCACGTAATCTATAAGCTGGGATAGACGATCCACGCTTATATACTCGCTGAGCCATCCCCCCACCTCAGCTGACAGGGTTAGTTTCCCGTCGCTGAAGGCCCCTGCACCACCCCACCCGGAGAGCAGGTAGCAGGGGTCGCATCCCACGCAGCCTACACCCCTGCTGGCGGGGCAGATCCTCCCATCCATCCCCGGACCCATATCAAGCATCAGGACATTTTCGACACCATTTCTAACTAGTTCTAGGGCTGTGAATATTCCAGCCGGCCCCGCCCCTACAATCACGACGTCGTAGCTCAACTCTCACCTACAACCCGAGAGAAGCCTCCACTCATAGCCATAAAAAATTATCGGAGCGCCCGAGATGAGGCAGACCCCTTCTAACAATATGAGCGGGAAATCCCATACCTTACTTACGAGTGGGAGCTTCCGGGGCGTCCATGGCCTTCCCGGGGACTCCGGTTCCCCCTCACGGCGGTATCCACCGGTAGAGTCAGGACAGTAAGTGTTATAAATTGGGTGTTATTCTATACTATTAATCGTCTAGGCATCTGAGAAAGCCTGGGAGTAGTGGGTTCTTGATCGAGAATATTCAGATGTTCAAGGGCTTCGTGGAGAACCCTGTGGCGAGGAGCCTGCTTAAGGGGATTTCAGGCTTCTGCGTTAAAGACGGTAAGAGCAGGCTTGAGGTTGCCCTGGAGATCTTCTCCGGCGTCAGGGATAGCGGCGACGCCTGCCTCAGGTGCAGGTTCGCCGCCAAGCTTCTGAACCCGATATTGAAGGCGGGGGCGAAGGCCTTCAACGTGACGGAGGATGAGATGCGCCGCACCTTCAGGGACCCATACTGGAGGCGGGGGCTGGCCAGCGTCGTAAAGGGTCTAGCCTACTTTGGGGTTCAGAAGCCCTTCGTCCCGGGGGCGCCCTTCCAAGTCGTATGGGAGGTCACAGGCGTATGCAACCTGAGGTGTAAGCATTGCTCCGCGGGCGCCGGCTCCTCCGCGGGAGACCTATCCACCGAGGAGGCCCTGGAGGCCGTTGAGAAGCTGGCGGAGATGGGCGTAACGATCATAGCCTTCTCCGGGGGGGAACCCCTCCTCCGCAGGGATATCTTCCAGCTCGCCCGGGCCGCGGCGGACCACGGGATATACGTGGCCATGGCCACCAATGGGACGCTCATAACCGGGCCCGTGGCGGATAAGCTCAAGGAAGCGGGGGTTGAATACCTGCAGATAAGCCTGGACGGCGCCAGCCCTGAGACCCATGACAGCTTCAGGGGGGTTCCCGGCTCCTTCCAGCGCACCCTAGAGGGCATAAGGAACGCCGTGGCAAAGAATTTCTTCGTGAACATCTCCACCACCGTGACGAGGCTCAACTACGAGGAGGTCCCGAAGATCATAGACCTATGCGAGGATCTAGGGGTGGACTGGTTCATGTTCTACAACTTTATACCTACGGGGAGGGGAAAGGAGATCGCGGACCTGGATCTATCCCCGGCGGAGAGGGAGGAGCTCCTGAAAACCCTATACGAGAGAAATAAAGGCTCGTCCATGAAGCTCCTATCCACGGCCCCCCAGTTCGCCAGGGTAGCCCTGCAAATAGAAGGGTGCGGGGAGGCAGCCATAGTCCCCACCCACTTCTATAACATCGAGACGAAGGGGCGTATAGAACAGTTAGCGGAGTTCATCGGAGGATGCGGCGCCGGCAGATTCTATTTCGCCATGAAGCCCAACGGGGACCTACAGCCCTGCGTATTCCTCCCCCTGAAGCTAGGCAACATAAAGACGGTAGACCTGGACGAGATGTGGCGTAGAGATAAGACGCTGCTCGAACTGAGGAACAAAGACATCCTCAAAGGCCATTGCGGCAGCTGCCCCTACAGGTACAACTGCGGGGGATGCAGGGCCAGGGCCTACGCGTACTTCGGGGACCACCTAGCCCCAGACCCAGGCTGCATAAACAACGAGGAGGCATACCTGAAGATCCTCGAATCGGCGAGGGAGGAGATCGCCACCATACAAGCCTAGAAGTGCTCCCAGGGAACCCTCAACCCCCATCATATCCGATGGCGGTATCCATAAATCACAGTTAGAGCAAGCTTTAAGCGCTGTCCGATATGGACCAATGTCATGATACGAGTTATGGATCAATGTAAAGCTAGGTTATGTCTAAGAGGCGCATTCCCTGAATCGGGGAAAAGGTTATCTCCCCGTCCAGCCCATTATATGCCCAGTCGCCGCCGAGAGGTCTAGGGGGTTTCCTCCTTCGAATCGGCTTATAGGCTCAGCCCAGCCAATAAAATGAGATGTAAAATATGCGGTGGAGGGGATAGGCTACTATCCGAGGCACTCGGCGTATGCCTGGACTGCATCAGGTCCAGGCCTGAGGAGGCTAAGCCGATAATCGAGCGCGTCCACGCCTCCGTCAGGGAGTCATACGGCCTCCCGGGTAGGCCGCCGAAGACGCCTAACGGGATTGGATGCAACCTGTGCGCTAACGAGTGTCGGATCGGGGTGGGGGAGCGGGGATACTGCGGCCTACGCTGGAACAGGGATGGGAAGCTGGTGAGCCTCTCAACCCATGAGAAGGCGCTGCTGCACGCCTACCTGGATCCCCATGTGACCAACTGCTGCGCCGCATGGTTCTGTCCAGCCGGGACGGGCGCGGGATATCCGAGATACGCCTACAGGAGTGGCCCCGAGACCGGCTACTACAACTACGCGGTGTTCCTCTATGGATGCAACTTCAACTGCCTCTACTGCCAGAACGCATCCCATAAGAGCCTCCGTGAGGCGGAGAGCACAGGCGTCGAGGAGTTCGTTGGGCAGGTCTCAGGCAACCATAGGATCTCATGCATATGCTTCTTCGGGGGCTCCCCTGAACCCCAGCTCCCGTTCGCCCTCGAAGCGGGTAGGAGGCTCCTCGAGACGGCTGGGAGAGGGAGAATCCTGAGGATATGCTTCGAATGGAATGGATGCGGCCGCCCAGACCTCGTGGATAGGGCTGCTGAAATAGCCCTGAAGAGCGGAGGCAACATAAAATTCGACTTGAAATGCTTCGATCCAAACCTAAGCCTCGCCCTGAGCGGCGTCCCCAATGAGAGAGCCTACGAGAACTTCCGGAGGATAGCGGAGAGATACTACGACGGGAGGCCTGATCCACCCATGCTCACGGCCACGACCCTCCTTGTGCCCGGATACGTGGATAGACGGGAGGTTGAGGGGATAGCCGAGTTCATAGCCTCCCTCAATCCTGAGATACCGTATTCCCTCCTCATATTCCACCCGGACTATTACATGTACGATCTACCGGTTACGCCTAGGCGGCAGGTGAAGGAATGCCTCGAAGCCGCCTCGAAACACCTCAGGCGCGTCCACGTGGGGAACCTGCAACTCCTAGGCCTAGGAGACCTATAGGGTTCTAAGCTACGTAGTCTTTGATTGACGTGTGTAGCTTTGGGGATTCATCAGCCTTGGGCTCCTCACGAGTTCATTGAAGCCCTCATCAGCCTCTTCCCCCGTCTGGGTGAACCCTCTCCACCCCCTCATAAGCTCGTTGAAGAGCTTCAAAGATGGAGGAAGACCCTCCATTTGAAGGTACAAGTTTATTGCAGCGTTCAGCTGCCTATCTATCCTCAACCCGCAGCATGCGCAGACGTATAATGCTCCTTTCGGGGCATTAATCACCCCACATTTGGAGCACCTCCTCGTAGAGTTCTTCGGGTTGAGGATAACCGTCCCAGCCTTATAACCCATAAGGGTTATAATGGCTCCCCAATCGCTCTTCGAGACATTCCTATTATGCCCTCTTGATCCTTCAAGCATCCCATTCTTCCTTAAGCCCTCGAATCCGTGAATGTAGCCCTTAAACTCCCTCGCTATATCGGTCGTAAGCTTATGGATGAAATCCTTTGCCCTATCCCCCTCCCGCCTAGAATATTTCGCCAGAATTTTTCTAAGCGATGGCTTCCTCGACGCCCTCCGCTGAATTCTACTCCTCTTCACCTCGTAGACCCTGTGAATATAGAATAGCCTTGTCAAATCTGCTCTGACCCAGCCTGTCCCCGGGCTGTATCCGTCTAGGCTCCCCTCGTTACAATCCCAAGCCATCTTACCCGCTGATTCATCCCTTCTCCCCTTGAACCTGAAAGTCACCGTCAAGTATCTCTCGTTTAGGATGAGCTCACCCATTATCCCTCTTGCCCTGCCGAGGAACCAGGCCTTTGAAACATCAAACTCTAAATATTCCCTGTATGGCTTGATGCTCACCCTTATCCTTCCATCCCTATAGCTGTATAGTGTCTCCTTTATCCTGACGAACCTCTTCCTTACGGTTGGCTTCGCCCTACCCCTCTCCCCCTTAATGTAGCTCCTCCTCCAAGACTTCACCATCGAATACGCCTGCTTTATCGCCGAGTCAACGTAGTGTTTGGAGTACCCCCAGTCTTCAAGCAGGAGATTCCTCAGATAGTGGTGTTTGAAGCCGTTCTCCTTGGGGATTAATGGGATAAGCCTCCTCCTTCCCCTACTATTATGCTTTTCAACTCATCTAATCCTAATCCATATTTCATCCACAGCTTTTTGAAGCAACAATCTGTAAGCTTCAAGAAACTCATTAACGTTGAAGCTGTGCTTTACGTTGTAAGCTCTAACCTGATATAAGCCGCCTGACACCTTTCAACAACCCATTTCTACCATACTTACCCCAGTATTGGATAGCCCTATTAGTAACCTTAATAAAACCTTCCCGTGAAAATACACTACGACTTATGTTTATTCAAATCAATCTGTATTAAAACTGTTGACTACGGCATAGGGGATGGGGCCGAGCCGGCTAGGAGGGAAGGGACCAGCCTCCTCAGTTAAACTCCGGAAGAATGATCCAGGGGATGGGCTGCGTATGATCTTGGATATGATGGAAGCCAGAAGATTGAGCTGCGGGATGCTTAGATTGGCGGTGCCTCCAGCGGTTCCGCTGGAACATGTCAAGGCCTAGTGGACTTATGAGGAATTCCCACCGTCAAAGTTTAATCAAAGGTTAAGGTTAAAATAAGGTAGGTAACCATGTAGGTTAAGGAAGGTTTAGGAGGAAATATGGTAGGATTGGGCTCCAAGTACATCTACATCGCCACCGCAGGGATAGTTTTATCATGCCTCCTGGTCTCGCTTATAGCTGCGGGGAGGCTTCCATCCATGGCTCCTCAGCCCTCCAAGCAGCCTGAGAGGCTTGAATCCGGGTTGAGGGAGCTCGCCGACGCCCACGGCTCAGCCGGCGAAACAGCCATTATAGCTGAGAGGTACGGCATCCGATACGTGGACGGCAAGGTCCGGGTGATAATAGAGCTTGACGGGGTGGATTCCCCTATCCCCGAGGTGGAAGGCTTAGAGGTCGAGGCGCGGCGGGGCTCCCTCATCCAGGCTTGGGTGCCTGTGGAGAGGCTCTACGAGCTAGCCCAAGCCCCCCACGTGAAGTATATTAGAGCTCCAAGGGAGGCCTTAGCCGAGTAGCCTCCCATACCCGGTGAACCCCGGTGAAGAGGATCATCCCCCTCGCCGTCATCGTATTACTCCTGTCCCTGTCTTTCTCCTCAGCCCTGATATTCAAAGTTTGGGGAGGGGGGCCGCTGGGCGTCGGGGCTGTGGACCTGCCGCCGCATCTATCCTCGGCCGGGAAGCCCGCTAAAGGACTCCTAGGGGTCGTTGAAGACTGCCCGGAGGCGGGGGAGTTCAGGGTGATCCTTGAAGTAGATAGGGCCCATGTGGACGCGGCTGTTCGTAGAGTCTCGGGCATGGGGTGCATGGTTGAAGGCTTATACGGGGGCCTCGTGCAGGCAAGGGTTAGCCTTAAAGCCTTGAGGGGCTTGGTCGGCGACCCCCTCATATTGGCTGTGAGGAGGCCGGCCACCCCTATATTATACGGGTTCACCAGCGAGGGTGTCGGGTTCATCAGGGCGGATCTGGTTCAATCCCAGGGCTTCCTAGGCGAGGGCGTGGACGTCGCGGTCGTAGACGTCGGATTCGACCCTTCGAACCCTGAGATAGCGGATAACGTTGTGGAGGTTAAATCCTTCAGGATCGACGGGGATATTAGAGGTGGGGGCGGCGAATACGAGGCCCATGGGACGGGATGCGCCGAGATACTCGTAGACGTCGCCCCTAGGGCCCGCCTCCACCTGATAAACTTTGAAACCGACCTGGAGTTCTTGGAGGCCGTGGACTACGCCATATCAGAGGGGGTGAAGATCATAACGACCTCGATAGGATTCGTCGACGTCGGACCCTACGATGGGAGAAGCTACATATCCGAGGCCGCCGATAAGGCGGCGCAGCACGGGATCCTATTCACGGCCTCGGCGGGGAACGCGGCCCTCTCCCACTGGAAGGGGGTCTTCAGGGACGATGATGATGACGGGTTCCATAACTTCACACCCTCGGACGAGACGAACGACATAATGCTGGATAAGGGGGAGGCCGTGAGGATCTACCTCAGCTGGGACGATTGGCCCACCTCAACCCAGGACTATGACCTATACCTGTACGATGAAGGGTTGAACCTTGTGGCGTCCTCGACCAATCCCCAGACCGGCTTTCAGCCGCCCTCAGAATCCATATCGTTCGTGGCCCCCGCCTCGGGAGTCTACCGGATAGTGATAGCCAAGTCGAGGGCCTCAGGCGTGAATAACCTCCACCTGTTCTGTTTCTCGAGGGAGCTGGAGCACCATGTGGAGGAGGGGAGCATAACCCCCCCGGCTGACGCCGTGGGAGCCCTCGCGGTTGGCGCCGTATCGATCCCGGATGGGGTGATAGAGCCATATAGCTCTAGGGGGCCCACCGACGACGGGAGGGTGAAGCCCGACCTCGTCGCCCCGGATGGGGTGTCCACATCCTCCTTTGGAAGCCTAGCCTTCTACGGCACCTCAGCGTCCACGCCCCACGTCGCAGGGGCAGCCGCCCTCCTGCTAAGCGCCAACGCATCCCTCACGTTGAACGAGCTGAGGAGGATCCTTGAATCCACGGCCTCCGATAAGGGAGCGCCGGGGAAGGACAGCGTATACGGGATGGGCCTAGTGGACGCCTATAAGGCGTTGGGGGAAGCCCGTAAAATGGCTGTGAAGGTATCATTGTCCGTGCATGCGCATCCAGATGAGTACCAGTATCCCAGCGAGCCCCCCCAGGAGTTAAGAGTGAACATCTCAGCCTCATACGTGTACGATGGGATATCTTTCTCCCTCTCAGCCGCGACCCCGCTTCAAATCCAAGCGGATGCGGGAAGCCCCGCTTCCCTCACGGTGGAGTCGACTCCTCCAGGATATGAATGGCATGAATGGGATGACTATGGCTTCGGGAGGACCGGCTCGAAGACCCTGAGGCTGACACTGAACGGAGACCGTGAGGCAGTAGCCTATTTCAAATGGACCGGCGGCAACGTCAGCGTGGTTAACCCGCCGAGCCCCAGCGCCCCCGCAACCCTGGAGGTGCATGCCCACCCCTTGGACGTCAAGTATCCGGATGAGCCCCCTGAGGAGCTCCCCCTAAGGATAAGCGTCGAATACACCCTCAACCATACGGTGCATAGGGATGAAGCCCTTATAGGGCCCGGCCCACTGAGGATGACGGTGGATCCGAACTCAACCGCCACTTTATCGGCTGCAGCGGTCCCCGAGGGTTTCACCTGGCATAGCTGGGAGATCCCCGGCGGAGCATCCACCATGAATGAGACTGTTCAGGTATCCATCGGAGGTAACGGGAGCAGGGTCATAGTGGCTTATCTTAAGCCGGTAACCGTAGGGGGGGCGGGGTTCACGGTGGCCGCTGAACCGTCGAGGCTGGTCTTCATACCGGGCCAAAGACTAAACTTCACAATCCATGTGACGCCTATAAACGGGTTCGACGGGGAAGTACTCCTCACGGTTGAAGCCCCCCCAGGGGTGGAGGCCGAGATAACCCCTGACAGGATCCGGCCGCCTGGAACCGCCGTCCTAACCCTGAGCGTAGGGGGAGAGAGTGGAGCGGACCTTGAGGTGACCGTTAGAGCGGTTTTCCAAGGCCATACCGCGGAGGACAAGATCATTTTGCAGGCCTGGAGGATACCGGGTTTCCAACCCTCCTCGATCATGCTGGGGCTTGGGATGGCGCTCATAATAATCCTCAGGAGAGCATGCGCCACATCCTCGCTGCGCCCAGCGGATACTTGAGGCCCCCCGGGGGATACGTGAGGGATCTCTCCTATTCCAAGGATAATCTATAAGCAAATTTAATATTCTCACATGGAATATTCTTAAATGTACAAAATTGAAGGAGGTGTTTTAGGATGGGGTTAAAGGCTTCCTCCCTAGAGGAGGGTGTGAAATCCTATCCCTATAGGGGGGATGAGGAGGGGCTGAGCCCCCTCTATAAGATGGTGGGCCTAGCCTCCCTGGCCTACGCTGGGAGATATGGGTCCATGCCCTTCAGGGAGACCGCTGAGGTCTTTAGGAGGTCGATAGCCTTGTTCGAGGACGCCCTCAGGCTTCTCCTGAGCGACGCGAGGTGCATGGCCGCCGGGGAGCTTATGGACCGGAGGCTGATGAAGAGGAAACACTACGTCTACGGCGCATACCTGGGGGTGCTGAGCTCCTTCCCGGTTCTAAGGGGGAACATCCCCTTAGGCGAGGTCCTCAAAGCGGTCACCGCAAAGATGGCTGAGATCGTGAGCATCAAATCCCTGGACAACGTGAACGATGCATTGCACACCCGGGATAGAGCCCTGCGATCCCTGGAGAGGCAGTACGAGGCCTTCACATCGGAGAGCTTCCAGCTGGATGAAGGCTTCGACGAAACCGCTAGGATAGAGAACTCCATGTACCAGTTGGCGTTGTTCACGAACAGGCTTGTAAGCGCCGCCACGGGGAGGAGAGGACCAGCCTTCCAGATATACCTGGAGGACTTCCACCGGTACATCAAGGGGCAGATGAGCTCCATGGACCAGAAGGCCGGGGGCGACGTTAAAGTGGATATAAGGGGGTTCCTCTCGAGGGTGAACGAGAAGGGGGTTGGACGGGTCTGGGTCAGCGTCGACTTCTGCTTCCTAGACGCCTTCCACGCCTTAACCAGGCGCGAGTTGGAGGCCATAAACCTGGTGAGGGAGGCGATAGACCTGATATTCAAGGGATGCAACATATACGATGACGTGGCGGACCTTGAAGCAGACCTCAACGATGGAATCCTCAACAGCGTAGTATACCTGGCCTTGGACAAAGGGTTATGCAGCGAGGAAGACCTGTATGAGCCTTCATCCCTCAAGGCTAAACTCGAGGGGGGCGGCGGCCCATACCTCGCAGTGCAGCTGGGCGACCTCATCTTCCTAGAGGGACTGAAGAGACTTGAGGAAGCTGGGGAGTGCACAAGCCTAATCGATGTTGAGGGGCTAAAGTTCTGTGCTTACATCCTCCGAATATTCGCCATGAGGAAATGGCTGGAGAGGCAGCGTAATCCCCTACTCCTATTGAAGGCCTTGTCGCCCAGGGTCTCCGATGAGATCGTGGAGTATTCAAGGTTTATCCGGTAGGCTTATCCCGGCTGGGCTCAGCCCAGCCCCTCCAAGAGGAAGTAGCCGAGGTTCAGGGCTGTGTAGGCTACGGTGCAGGGCAGGATCGTCCGGATCCATCCAGGCAACCATCTAAGCGTCCTCAAGCCACATAAGGCTAGGCCTCCCAGCACCGAGGCGGCGGCGGCCAGGACCAACCCTTGGATGAGGCCTATCCTCGCCGAGATCAACGGCGAATAATAGGCTAGGAAGAGGCTCACCGCCATGAACGCGGGCACCGTCGAGGCTACTCCCAGAGGGATGAGGCCTATCCTATGCCGCCGCCTATCGTAACGCCATAACCCGATCCACGTGAAGAAGTTATCTACGGCCAGCTCCACGGCTATGGAGCTTAACAGCATGAGGAGGACCAGCTGAGCCGGGGATCCCAACCCATAGTTCTCAGCTACGCCCACGGAAAGGTGGAACGGTATCGAGTAGAACCAGAAGTATCCAAGCACCACGGATAAAGGGGGATAACCCTCCACAGGCAACTTTAACATGAAATCTCCCATGGGATACCTGTATTTACCCAGCCTATGGAAGAGATACTCCAAGGTCAAGCCTTGACTCGTCGACGCCGCGAAGAGGAATAGAACTTGGATCCTGGAGAGGCCCGCTATGAGGAGGATCACTGTGAGGGATATGGACGAGAACTCGAAGGCCCTGACGAGCTGCTCATCCATGGGTTACCCTTCCCCCCCTCCCCAAAAAAAAAGATCCCTTATTCACGTCTTCCTCTCTATCCTGAATATGCAGGCCTCGCCGCCCATGGCCTTGCATTGGACCTCATGGCATTCAAACCTCTCCTTGAGGAGCACCCCGCAGGCTCCGGTTACGGTCCCCTCCAAGATATGGCATATGGGGTGGTCGGCCTTAACTCCTAGGCATATGAAGCAGTCGGGCAGAGCCATCTCATACACGTCTCCGCTTATCCTCTTGAACTTGGGCTTCAAGCGGTAACCGTAGAACAGGGTTATAGACAGGAGCTTCGGCAGATACTTCAGGTCGAACTTCAAGCGCGGGCTCTCCTTATTCCTGATCAGCTTCTTCACGGCCGTAACCCTGGCCGCGAAGTCTTGGAAGCTCTTCTCAAGCTCCCCCAGCGACCGATCCAATTCCATCATGGAGGAAGGCGCCTCCCTGGCGAAAGCCGCGACAGACCTCCTCAACGCGTTGTAGACGTCCAAAGGTATGCTCTTAGGCTGCTCCGTTAAGAGGCTTAAAGCCAGCGGGGTGGGTACTGCAAGGCCTATCCTCGACTTCAAACTGAGCCGTCCGCTCAACCCGGGGATCTCCTCAGCCGCCTCCCCCTTCTCCAGGCTGATATAGCCCCTGAGGCTCCAGAGGGCCAGCTTCTCAGCGATCTCCTCAAGCCTATCAGGGAAGAGCGTCGCGACGTCCTGGAGGTGCATATCCGAGAGCTGGGAGAAGAGCCATCTATCCGTGACCGCCAGCCCGGCAGGTTCTACGCCGCTCCTCCGGATCCTTAGGAGGCTAAGGTTCTCCAGGATGTAGTCCCTGCGCATCCTAATTTCCTCAGGGGTTTCCTTCGGGAGGATGTCGGTGAACTCTTCACCCCATTTTATCAGGAGCCTATCCCCCGTGATCATGAAGGGGAAGCCCACCAGGTAGTAATCCGGCCTGCAGGCTCCCAGCAGCGTGAAGGTGGGCGTCCTATGATCCCTCTTTATCTCCAGGCTTCCACCGGCCAGGGCCCCTAACTTCTTCTCAAAGTATGGGAAGGAGCCCTTGGGGAGCAGGTATACCTCCAGGATCCTCGTGCTTTGAACCCTCTCCTGCCAATGCTGGATCATCTTCAGGATCCTCTCCTCCTCCTCCCTGACTAGGACTTGGGGGAGATACGCGTGGATTACGACGGCCCTATCCCTCATAAGCTTCCTCACACGTTCAACCTCTACGCTCAGCGATGTCATATCCGAGAGTTTACCCAGGTCGAGTCTGTGAACGTTGAGTGGGGACTCGAGCATCTCGGTGGAGAGGATCACCGCCGGTCTATCAGCCCTCCTAAATAGGGCGTTCGCGAAAATCAAGGCCCCGAACAGCGTCGAGTCTAGGATTAGGAGGGAACCCCCCTCCCTCAGGGTCGCTATGTGATCGAACACCTCGTGGCCCGTCTCTACTTTCCCGTCAACCATCCCTTTATACCCGGCAGCCCATCCAATATAACCCTGTTGTAACTTAAATCTATGGAGGGGCGGCTAGGCTTTAAATTATTATAGGCTTCATGGAGATAGATATCGGCCTTCCCATCGGGCTACGCTTGAAATAGGGAAGGCATCTCGGCCACCTCGACCCTAGGCTTCTCTAATACCTGGAATATGAAGCGTATGAGTCTCTCCCTGACCATTCCGGGAAGGTCGGGGTACCATAGGGGACTCGCCAGTACAAGGGCGCGCCAGGCGTAGAAGGGCTGGATCACTTCTAAAACCTCCTCGTCGCCGGTCTCCTCTATATAGGTGTCGAGGAAGGCTTCGACGAGCCCCATGAAAGGCTCCTTGAGCTCTCCACGGTTATACCTTAACGAGAAGAAAATGTAGTTTATGGTCATGGCTGCAACATCGTCGGCCGGCTCACCCCATTCACCCCTGCTCCTATCCAATACGGTGAAGTCTAATCCCTCGCGGAAGAGGATGTTCCAGGGATGGTAATCCCCGTGGACTTGGGAGAGCCTGTGATGCCTGTCCCTCAGCCTCCACCTCCACTCGAGGCACATCCGCTCTATGGATTTTAGATCACCCTGGGAGGGTAAGCCCTCATCCACGGGATAGCTGTCTATCAGGCCCATTATGCATTCGCCGTGGCCTATCAGCTCCCGTATCCTACGCCTATAGAGGTGGGGGGCCTCCAACTTCTCGGAGTGGATCCCGGCCAGGTAACGGGATAAGGCTTTGCAGCGCTCCAGATCCAGCCTGGTCAACCTTCCCGTCCTCCCGATCCTGTCCAGGTCCCTCCAATACTCTATTCCTTCGACGAACTCCGTTACGAGGAAGAACTCCCTGAACCCTCCCAGAGAGCCCAGGGATCCATCCTCCATGAGGACTCCTACATCCAAGGCCTTCACATGTCTCGGGAGCCTGTTGAAAGTGGAGTAGGCCATCAGCAGGGATTGAGCCCTATCCCATGGATGCTCGTGGCCGAACTCATCCCCCCTCATGGTGTTAAACACGAGCCTATGGGGTTCCCCATCCCTGTAGAACTCGATGAGGTATGGGGTTCCATATCCGAACCCCTTGAAGTCCTCGATTCCAATAGGCGCCCCCATCCTGGAGATCCCCTTCAACTCGACCCCTCCACCATAGAGGCTCCTCAAATACTTCTCAACCTTCTCCCTGCTGGACGTCAACTCCGACAATGCGGGGATCCGCCTCCATAGAACCTCTCCTTAACGGCTTGATATATAATTTGAGCGGATTCCGACGGATCCAGCCTGCTGGAGTCCACGGTGACCTCCGGGTTTAGGGGCTCCTCATAGGGTACGCCTACGCCCGGGACCGTCCCGCTGACCCCCTTAAAAGCCTTCTCATATATGGCTTCAGGGGCACCCCAACGCTCCCTCCTACGCCCCTCACGCTCCATGCAAAGCTCTATCGGACATTTAACGTAAACCTCCATGAAGTCGGATATAAGATTCCGAGCCCTCTCACGGTACCTCCTACGGTTCCCAGTCGCATCTATAAGGACGTTCACACCGTTCCTATTTAATATGAGGGCCGTATAAGCCAGGGCGGCGTAAACCATATCGCGCTCCTCCTCACTGTACGTAGGGTTCGGCGTCACAATCTTCCGCAGCTCATCCATCCTGAGCACGTCGAATATTATCCCGTCCACCCTTAGCATCCCGGATAAGGCCTCAACTATAGTGGATTTTCCTGAGCCGGGTAAACCCGTTATCCACACCGTCCAAGCCATAGACGCCACCCAGCAGGGAGATATATGCCGCATAGAGGACGGCCTTCTCCCACACACCCCTTAGGATGGTGCTTTCCACACCTCATCCAGTCCACCCCTCGCCGGGACGGTGTTCGAAGGAAGCTTAGGCCCCAGCGTTCCCTCGAGACTCGGCCTCCAGGCGCATCCCTCTGGTTCAGGACTTGGATGAGCCTTATGCCGACCGGTTTATCACCCCGGTCCAGCCTCATCCCCACGCTCCTCAGTAAATTAAAGGTCGAGCCGCTGAAGTATGCTATGTTAATCTCCGCCGAAGAAAGGCGCGTGGGATACGATCATTACAAGGAAGTACGCTGCCATCAGCGTGATTGGAATCAACTCCACGACCAATACGATCATCAGAAGGTTCAACTTTTCCAGAACCTTCTTTAATTCAGCCTTCTCACCCGAATCAGCCATCGCCCCTACCTCCTCACCTCTCGTTGGAAAAATTATTCCTCAGGGATATTTCTATATATCTCCTCGATGGAGTGGTGAGCTATTCCATGACCGAAGTCGAGAGACCCCAGCGTTAAGCTGAGGAGGGAAGGGACGGGAACGATAAAGGAAGGGATGAAAAACCAGTCCGCTACCGACTATGAACATGGAGAAGGTTCCCGGCCTCCCATACGCGGCCCGCAGCATTTAAATACATATGAGCCGCTTCTCACATATGTTCCGGCGCTTTTTTGCGAGGTTTTAAGAGGTATCCCATGGATAGGAATCTTCATCGAGTACGTAATTAAGGAGGACCCAGATCCTTTCTCATCTAGGCCGGCCTCGACTACATTCATGCATCGGCTGGGCCAAGGCTTTTATCCTCGGCCTACCTATGATCGGTCCATGAGGGTGTTCCTGGGTCCGGCGGGCATCCCCGTAGCCGCTGAGGAGAGGACCACGACCGGCGGCCTGCTCACGCTTCGGAGGCTCGGATTGGATGCGATGGAGGTGGAGTTCGTGAGGAGCGTCTACCTGAGCAGGGGCGCCGCGGAGTCCGTCGGGGAACTGGCCGATCAGCTCGGCATCCAGCTCACCGTCCACGCCCCCTACTTCATCAACCTCCTCTCCGAGAAGAGGGAGACGGTGGAGGCCTCGAAGAGGCGTATCCTCGAATCCCTGGACAGGGCTGAAGCCATGAAGGCTGAGGCCGTCGTAGTCCACCCCGCCTACTACGGCAAGCTGGACAGGGAGGAGGCCTTCGAGGAGATGAAGACGGTCACCCATGAGCTCCTGGACGGGGCTGAGGCCATCGGTGGAAAGGCTAAGCTCGCATATGAGACCATGGCCAAGGAGAGCCAGTTCGCCGGCCTGGATGAGCTCCTAAGGCTCGTGGAGACCGTTAAATCCAGTAGGCTGACCATATGCGTCGACTTCGCCCACCTATACGTCAGAGGCAACGGCAGGATCAACTACGCCGAAGTCCTAGACAAGCTTAGGAACTTCAGCCACATCTACTCCCACTTCTCCAACATGAAGTATAACCCTAAGACGAGGAGGTTCACCGACATCCATGAGCCCATAGACGACCACCCCCCCTTCAAGCCACTGGCCGAGGAGATCCTCAGGAGGGGAATAGACATCACGATAATAAGCGAGAGCCCTATACTCGAAGCAGACTCCCTCAAGATGAAGGAGACCCTAAAGGAGCTGGGCTATAAGCTTTAAAGACTATACGCGATGAGGAGGGCCGCCCCTCAACACTTCAAGACAGCCTGAGAGGGAGGGCCGATGATATGGGCGCTTCCCCGCGTAGGATAACTCCTTAGGCCACGACTAGGGTGACGGCTTCAACTCCAGCGGGTTAAGGCTGCTCGCACCAGGCTTATAATTATATGAGGCGTTTCCCATACTGTGATTAATATACTATGGCTCCTCGGGGATCCGCCTTTTGACCCACCCTACTGAATCATAATCGTCATCATAGGAAACTATGGTGTCCGCGGAAAGATCCTTGAGGGCTTGGACGCAAGCGCATCGTCGAAATCTAAACCATAATCTTTCATATGAGATGAAGCTCTTATACGGCTGCCTAAATTCATGTAGACCGTCAAACCTTTATAATGGAGGGGCGAGGCTAGGAAGGGGGCTATATTACTCCAGCCCTTCCCATAGTTCTCCATGACTACTACTATGGAGTCGACGTGGAAGTCTGTAATAGCCGACTTGACTACGCCGTCCCTCACCTTGTCTAGAAGATGCCTGCATGCCTCTGCATGTTGCTCCGCTAACTCAACCTCGAGGAATATGTTAGAGTCGAGCAGCATCACGGTATTCAAGGACCCTATCCGTCCTGGTCCTCCCGGCTTCATGTTGAAGCTTTACCCCAGTTCTTTTAACGTGGGAGAGCATACCATAAATGGTCTCCACCGGATCCTCAATGGATTCCGCAATATCTAAGGCCTCCGAGACCTGGGAGAGCCAAGTCGTGAACGCCCTCTCCGAGGCTATGCTTAACGAGCCTTTACGGCTACCGTAAAGCCTCATCGCCGCCTCCCTAAATCTCCGCTCCAGCTCATCCGGGATGTAGACCTTGATCCCCCCATATTCATCCCTAAATTACTAAAGAGACAGAGATTACATCTTTTTGGTATCGTAGATGATGCCCTCCATAGGTTAAGCGGAATTATCCGTTAATTTTCCCATACCCTAGGGAGACAATCCTTAGATCACATACGATAATCGAAAAGAGCTAAATATGTACAGTAGCATTCATTTATGAATTCATGAATTTATATGGAGGCGAATGGCCTGGAGGCATGGATTCGAAGGGTGGCCGCTTCGATTCTGGTCGGCGTGGTCATCACCCTTCTCTCGGGGCTCTTTCCAAGCCCATCTTCATACCTTCTCCTCGGCGCGGCGCAGTGGGGGATGCCGCTGCCATGGATAACCCAAGTGATCTATCCGAATGCACCTAAGATCTTTCACTGGAGCGAGTTCACCGTAGATGTAGGCTTCTGGTCGTTTATATTCTATGCCTCCTACTACCGCATCATTAAGAGGAGGCGGGCCGTGGAACCGTTAAAGGCCGAGTAAGATCGGTTGCAACCAAACCAGAAGAGGGGAGAGTGGCTGAAACACCGCCAAAGCCGCCGACTACCGCTCGAAATCGAACCTCCCAGGGATTAATTGGGATGGTAGAGCATATCTCAGAAAAGGAGTCCAACATGGAAGGATTGGATAGACCGGAGGGGCATTTTTATCATGAACGCTTATCGAAGCTCTTTTGTAGATTTGAACCCTTTCATAGCTTTCGTCAGTTCCCTCGCGAATTTCCGGGCGTTCTCAATATCCGATTCATCAGGCTTCCCTTTATTCACTCCCCCTATCAATCGTAGGAGGCCGAAGGTGACCCAGCCTGGACAGTTGAAATCGCCGACGATCTCGAATCCCTTCTTATCCAATTCTCTCCGCAGTTTTTTATGAAATTTCTCACCGTTTAAGCTTGCGCTCGTAGAGAAAATAAAAGCCTTCTTCCCATCGAGATTTTAAGCTTCTAACAAATTTAAACAGGAGTTTATGATGTTTAAATCTGTATATCCCGGATCCGAAGCCGATCAGATCATATTTTGAGATATCCTCTGGTTTTGCATCCTCCACCCTCACCACGTCGGCGCCTAAGACTTCAGCCATCGCCCACGCGATCTTCTCCGTATTTCTATGATGCACCGAAGAATAGACGATTAAGACTTTCATATCCCCCGCCTCCCCCGATGAAGCTCATAGATTCGATCGAGTAGGAGTAGACTTTATGAGTCTCCGAAGGGATGGCCTGAAGCCAAGCCTGGTTTTCACCCTATTTTCGAGGATCCCACGGTGATCCCCGGCTTTTTCAGGCGGTGTTCTCGGATCCGGGTCCCGGTTAGGTTCCCAGGTTCCAGCTGGACATGTACCTTTTCTGCTCGTCCGTGAGGGTTTCGAGGCTCAAGCCCATGCACTTCAGCTTCAGCTCAGCCACCTCCAGGTCGATCTCCTCTGGGACGTCTAGGACCTCTACGGGGAGCCTGCCCCCGGTCTCGTATATGTATTGGACGCATAGGGCTTGGAGGGAGAAGGAGAGGTCCATGACGTCGCTGGGGTGGCCTTCCCCGCATACGAGGTTCACAAGCCTCCCCTCCGCGAGGAGGTAGAGCCTCCTCCCATCCCTGAGCCTGTACTCCTCGATGCATTCAGAGATCCTTTTATGCCCTGTGGAGAGCTCGGCCAGGTCCCTCTTCGAGACCTCGACGTCGAAGTGGCCTGCGTTGGCGAGTATGGCTCCATCCTTCATATTCTCGAAGTGTTCCTTTCTGATGACGTCGACGTCGCCGGTGGCGGTTATGAAGAGGTCCCCGTAGGATGAGGCTTCCCCCATGGAGGCTACGTGGAACCCCGACATGGCGGCCTTCAAGGCCCTTATAGGGTGGCATTCCACGACCGTCACCCGGGCGCCCATCCCCCTAGCCCTCTCCGCTATCCCTGAGCCGACCCTGCCGTAGCCTGCTACGACCACGTTCATGCCGGCCAGGAGGATGTTCGTCGCCCTTATAATCCCGTCCAGGGCCGATTGGCCCGTGCCGAGGGGGTTGTCGAAGAGGCTCTTACTCTGAGCCTCGTTTACGGCTACCACCGGATATTTCAGGACGCCCTCCCTGGCGAGGGCCCTCAGCCTCAGGACCCCCGTGGTGGTCTCCTCCGTGCCCCCGGTCACCGTATCCAGGGCTTCGCCGTCCTCCCTGTGGAGGAGGACCGTCAGGTCCCCGCCGTCGTCCAGGGTGACCATGGGCCTCCACTCTAGGACGTGCCTGATGCACTCGTAGTATTCCTCTTCGCTCTGCCCCCTCCAGGCGTAGACGTGGAAGCCGTCCCGGGCTAGGGCCGCTGCGACGCCATCCTGGGTTGAGAGGGGGTTCGACCCGCATAGGGCCACCGTAGCGCCGCCGGAGGCTAAAACCCTGGCGAGGACGGCGGTCTCCTTGGTCACGTGGAGGCATCCCCCTACGACCAGGCCTTTCAAGGGCTTGGCCTGCGTGAACCTCCGCTTCACTTCCATGAGGACAGGCATCCTGGACTCGGCCCATGAGATGCTCTTTGATCCCTCCTCGGCTAATCCCGGATCCTTAACCTTGAACTCGATCAATTCGGATCACCTCATCTCGTCGCGTCGACCTTTTATCCTGTACCCTGATATAGGGTTGAGGGCTTTGGATAGCCCTGATTGAATTAAAAAAACTTTGGGGGTTAGGCTTCCGCCTCAGCTTCAGCCGGGCCCATCAGGCCCTCCTAATCCTCGGATCCTCGAATCTCCCGTCCTCTCTAATCTACTTTCTCAACCTTGATCTCTATGGTTGAGACGTTCCGAGCATCGCCGCCCTCGCCTACGGTCTCCGTCCCTATCTTGATATCCTTAACCTTAAGCTTGCCGCCTAAGAATCTTCTTCGGACGACCTCGATCACGTCCACAGCCCTGCTAATGGCCCTTCCCCTAGCCTTAACCGTCAAGACGTTGGCGCCTCCCGTGAAGTGCATGAGGACCGCGGTGGCGTAGCTGAGCACGGGCTTCCTTCCGATCAGGATCGTGTCAGGCGGGATAGGCGAGGCAGCCCTTGGTGCGACGCTCTCAACGGGTTCTTCCCCAGGCATGCAGCGTTCACCTCCTCGAATGTTCATTAGATGCGTAAACATAAACCGCTACGATTACCTTTTTAAGGATTTCCATTCATCCGTCCGTCGAGGCATCCTTTGGACGGCCTACCGGGCAGGCTTGAGCATGGAAGGTTAAAACATGAAATATGAGAAAACCTTCCGCCCACCATCGGAGATTTTGACACCTTCTTAGAACTAACTTTAATCAAAACCCCGGCGATAGGAGAAGGATCAGCCTAAGGGTAAACTCCTCAACTCGGCCCGGGCTTAGACCCGGCCGGTAGACAATGGAATGAATGGATGGAATAATGTGGGAGGGGGAGGATCAGCCTGCCCTCCAAGATAGTTAAGATCTGGAATGGAAACCCCTCGGTGATCTCAAGGTTCGGGGAGAGGCTTTCAAGCTATGGGCTCCCACCTAGGGAGAGGCTAATCCAAGCCATATACCGTTTGAAGACTCAGAGGAGGAAGCTGGACGACCATTTGGAGAGGCTTCGGGGATACGATAAAGCCCTCCTGGATAGATGCGTGAAGGCCCGGATGGTCCACGATGAGTCCAGGGCCATAATGTACGCCAACGAGTGCGCTGAGGTGAGGAGGATGGCTAAGCTCACCCTCGCCAGCCAGCTGGCCCTGGAGAAGGCCATCCTCCGCCTGGAAACCGTGAAGGAGTTCGGGGATATAGCATCCGCGATGAACCATATACCTCAGGTCATACAGATGATAAGGAGTCAAATAGCCGGGATAATGCCTGAAACCTCTTATGAGTTGAACGATATATGCGCCGCCCTAGAGGATATAGCCCTCCAAACCGGTGAGGCCATCGCGGATACAAGCCTCCAGCCATCATCGGAGGAGGCTCAGACGATCCTGAAGGAGGCTAACATAATAGCCGAGCAGGAGGTCAAGGAGAGATTTCCTGAACTTCCAGTCCGGGGCCTCGAGGCCGAGCAGGAGGACGGCGGATAGAGGTAAGATGAGGGGATGCAGGGTATGGGAGGCGTAGAGGAGGATTGAAGGCTGAGGAGATAAAGCCGTTCATAGGGAAGCCCGTGACCGATATCCATAAGAGGCTGGTGGGCAGGATAATAGGCTACTACGCTAACACTAGGAATGAAGCCACCTCCATCGAGCTTGAACTCGTCAACGGGGACTTCGTGAACACCCCTGTCAACCAGATAGAGGTGGCCGGGGACACTGTCTACTACATCCAGCCGTGGGAGCTGGAGGCTGAATCCTTAAGGAAACAGTTCGACCTCATAATCAGGAGGATAAAGGCCCTGGATGAGCTTCGGAGGAACGGGGACATAGACGAGGCGATATATGAGGAGCTTCGGAGGCAGCACAGCAGCTCCGTGGAGGAGTTGAAGGAGCAGAGGGAGATCCTCCTGGAGAGCCTGGAGGAGCGGATGAGGAGGCTGGACAACCAGATAAAGGAGCTGGAGATATTCCTCGCGAACAGTAAGATGCAGCATACATCAGGGGAGATAAGCGACCAGGCCTATAAGACCGCGTATGAGGCTGTGAACAACGGGTTGAACAGGGCGATCTCGGAGAAGAACCATCTGAGGGAGCTCATCGAGTTCTTGAAGAACGCGGAGTCCACGATCCAGAAGCCTAGCCTGTTCAGGGAGGAGGAGAGGCAGACCCCCATCCCCATTGGGAAGATCCCCGATGTGGTATACGTGAAGATGAGGGAGGAGGCCGCCTAGGTAGACCCGGGATAGCCGAGGCTTAAGAGGGAGGGATCTGAAATCTCGATCATAAGGAAGATAGGGGAGAAGATAAGGGGGACGGGTCTCAAGGAGAGGATAAGCCAGGCCATATTCAAACTCGAGGAGCAGAAGGAGAAGCTTGAGACGATGGCGGGTAAGCTGCAGCAGAGGGACAAGGAGATGTTCCATAAATGCGTCGCAGCCCAGCTCTCCAAGGACCTGGCCAGGGCCAAGGTCTACGCCAACGAATGCGCCGAGATAAGGAAGATAGCGAAGATAGTCCTGACGAGCCAGTTGGCCCTGGAACGCGTGATAATAAGGCTTCAGACGATAGAGGAGTTCGGGGAGGTCCTCGTCCAAGTGGCCCCCGTCATGGACGTCGTAAAGGAGACGAGGGGGAGGATAGCGGGCATAATCCCCGAAGTAGCCTTGGAGCTCGAGGATGTGAACACGATGCTCCAGGATATGAGCTTGGAGGCGGGGGAGGTGGAGACGCATGGAGACGCCGTCGGCTCGATAAGCGACGAGGCCGTTAAGGTCCTCCAGGAATCCAGTGTGATAGCGGAGGAGATGATGAAGGAGAAGTTCCCCGAGCCTAAGATGTCCAATTCAATAGTCATATCCGAGGGTGGGGAGCCCGCGGGCATAGAGGAACTGGTAATCCAGTATATAAGGGAGAAGAGGGGGAAGCTGAGCCTCTCGAAATGCGCCGCCGAGCTGGGCGTACCCGTGCAGAGGGTTAAGAGCATCCTAGCGAAGCTCGCAGACGAAGGAAAGATAGAGATGATTTGAAAGCTGGATCCCATATGGGAAAAGGGAAGAGAAAGTGTCCTCCTCAGATGAACTGGAGAAGCTGGCGGCGAAATACGCGGTGGAGGCCGTTCAACTCGACCGCCAGGGATCCGCGGAGATGGCCATATCCCGATATCAAAGGGCTATAGAGCTCCTCCTTAAGCTCAGCATGCTATACCCGGAGGCACCTCAGAAGGAGATATACCTGAACAGGGCCAACGCCTACAGGAATAGGATAGAGGAGTTGAAGAGCCGCGGCCTGGAGAGGAGATGGGAGACCCCTGGAGAGGAGAGGACCCTGGAAGAGCTGGTTATAACCGAGAAGCCCAACGTGAAGTGGAGCGACATAGCCGACCTTGAAGACGCTAAGAAGGCGATAGAGGAAGCCTTAATATTCCCGGTGAAGAGGCCTGACCTCTTCCCCCTCGGATGGCCTAGGGGCATCCTCTTCTATGGGCCGCCGGGATGCGGTAAGACCCTCCTCGCATCAGCGGTGGCCACGGAGATAGAGGCTGTATTCTACTGCGTGGACGCGGCCTCGCTGATGTCGAAGTGGCTCGGGGAATCCGAGAAGAACGTGGCGCAGCTCTTCAAGGAGGCGCGGGGCTTCGCATCCAAGGGGCAGCCCGCAATAATATTCATAGATGAGATAGACTCCATAATAGGGAAGAGGACCAGCGAGGTGGGCGGAGAGGCTAGGACGAAGAACCAGCTTCTGAAGGAGATGGACGGCCTACTCGACAAGAACAGGAACCTCCACCTCTACGTGATAGGGGCGACCAATAAGCCCTGGATCCTGGATGAGGCCTTCATAAGGAGGTTCCAGAGGAGGATCTACGTCCCCCTCCCCGGGTTCCAGGCGAGGGTTGAACTCTTCAGGATCCATACGAGGAACCTGAGCCTGTCGAGGAACGTGAACCTGGCGGAGCTGGCGCGGATCACCGAGGGATACTCCGGGAGCGATATAAAGGATATAGTTCAGACGGCCCATATAAGGGTCGTCAGGGAGTTCTTCGAGAAGGGGAACCCCAACGATAGGAGGGTGGCGCCTAGACCCATAACCCAGGAGGACTTCCTCAACATAATCGAACGCAGGAAACCCAGCGTATCCAAAGATCTTGTGAAATCATATGAGTTGTGGTCCCAACAGTTTACAGCTTCTTGACCACATAATAGAAGGGTATCCTCGCAGGAGAATAGGCGCAAAAAGGTGAGAAGACGGTGTTTGAGGAGAGGAATCCCATCACAAAGAGGCTTAAGGAGGCGGTGAAGCCCACCCCGTTGCGGAGGCGCGTCACATTAGCCCTCTCAGCCATGAAGATCCAGATAAGAAGGCTTGAGAATACGCTGCATCAACTGGAGCGGAGGGACAGGGACCTCTACCAGAAGTGTGTGGGGGCGTTACAGAACAAGAACAGTCCATTAGCCGCCATGTACGCTAACGAATGCGCCGAGGTGAGGAAGATCGTTAAGCTTACCCTCGCCAGCCAGTTGGCCCTGGAGAGGGTGGCGTTGAGGCTTGAGACGATAAGGGAGTTCGGCGACATAGCCTATAACATGAGCGCGGCCACCCAGGTCGTCACGGCCATAAAGAACAACCTTCAGAATATTGTGCCAGAGGTCTCGATGAAGCTTGAGGAGATAAACGATAACCTTGAATCCATGATATTCGAGGTGGGAGAGGCCACGGAGTCTTCGCTGAACCTCACGCCGACGGCGGAGGCCGATAAGATCCTGAAGGAGGCCAACATCCTAGCGGAGCAGAAGCTCAGGGAGGAGTTTCCGGAGCTCCCCGAGTATAAGGTGGAGGAGGGAACCAGGGAACCCCGGTGAACCCGCCTCCATCCGCGGCGATCAGGTGCCGGGACAGGTCTCACCCGGCCTTATCCTCGTCTTTATCGGCCTCCAACGGGGCCCCATACGTCGAGTTTCTCCCAGACTTCCTTGAGGAGGCTCTCCCAGTTGCCCAGCGCAAGCCTATATAATTTAGCGTTGTCGATGGATATTTCGCTTAGGTTGGCTAGTATGGATAGGAGCTCGTCCTCGCCGTCGTCGAACCGCCTCTCCTCCGGGAAGTAGACCTTTAAGGCTCCGACAATCTTTCCCTTCGAGGTTATGGGGGCGCAGAGGAGGGCTTTAACGCCCTCGCCTATCAGCTCATCCTTATATTTAAGATTTGAAGCCTCCACGTCCGAAACCCTTATAGTCACCCCCTTCACGAGGCCCTCAAGCTCCTCAGGGGATGGAGAAGCCAGCTTAGAGGCGGAGGCCTTGCTCAAGCCGTGGTAGGATACAAGCTTGTACACGCCCTTATCCAGCATGGATAGGGAGGCCCCCTTCGCATTGAACATTTCGGAGGCCGCCCTGACGATCCTCTTGAAGACCTCCTCCACATTAAGGCTTGAGGAGATGCTCTTAGAGACCTCCACAAGCCTTGAGAGACCCTGTATCCTCCTCCTCAGGCTCTCCGTAAGCTTCGCGTTCTCGATGGCTATGGCCCCGAGGTTCGCTAAGGCCGTGAGGAAGGTCTTCTCCGCCTCGCTGAACCTGTGAGGCGTCGAGGTGTAAGCCCTGAGGGATCCTATGATCCTATCCCTGACCAGGAGGGGTACGCATAAGATGGATCTTATACCCTCGCTCACCGCCTCAGCGGGATATTGGAGAACCCTCTCCCTCGCGACGTCCTCCACCTCAACTATCCTCCCCGCCATAGCCTCCTTATCGATCGGGCTCTTCTCAAGCTCCACCGGGCCCTTCCTCAGATACTCCTCGCTTAAACCGTAGGCCGCCAAAAGCTCCAACCTCTTACCTTCAGGGTCTAGGAGCCTTATGGAGCTCGCCTTAATATTCAGGGAGTCCACGGCGCTCTTAACGATGAGATTCAATATCGCCGGAAGATTCTTCGCAACCCCTAAGTCCTTTGCTATCTCATGGAGCATCCAACAATACTTCAGCTCCGACTCTTCCAACCCGGGAATCCCATCCGATCAGCCATTTATCCCTCTAAATAGTTATAGGATCAATTACATTTATAAAACCCTTTTCCAGCCTTCCTTTAAAGCTGGATATATCGCGGTGTTCGCAGGTGGAGGTGTATCCCCGGGATTGGATGGGAAGGCGGCGGATATAGGTATAACCGTGGGGAAGGATGAGGACTTCCCGGAATGGTATACCCAGCTGGTCGTGAAGGCTAGGATAGCCGACTACTCCTCCGTTAAGGGCTTCATGGTCCTCATGCCCTACGGCTATGCCATATGGGAGATGATAAGAGTCAGCCTCGACGCCAAGTTGAGGGAGAAGGGTCATAGAAACGCGTATTTCCCCCTCCTCATACCTGAGGGCCTCCTGAGGAAGGAGGCTGAACACTTCAAAGGTTTCGTGCCCGAGGTCTTCTGGGTGACCCATTCAGGCGACTCACCCTTATCCGAGAGGCTGGCGGTCCGCCCCACATCCGAGACGATAATCTACGAGTCCTTCTCGAGGTGGATAAAGAGTTGGAGGGACCTCCCGCTCCTGCTGAACGTGTGGAACTCAGTCCTCAGGGCTGAGATAAAGTCCACGAAGCCCTTCATAAGGACGAGCGAGTTCCTCTGGCAGGAGGGGCATACAGCCCACGCCTCCAAGGAGGAGGCCGACAAGGAGGTCCTGGATATACTCCGCTTATACGAGAGGTTCATAGAGGAGGAGCTGGCTATCCCCGTCGTATCCGGTTATAAGAGTGAGAGGGAGAAGTTCGTAGGCGCCTTGTATACTACGACGCTTGAAGCGGTGATGCCCGATGGGAAAGCCCTCCAGATGGGGACATCCCATAACCTGGGACAGAACTTCTCAAAGCCCTTCGAGATTAAATATCTAGGGAGGGATGAGAAGGAACATTACGTGTGGACGACCTCCTGGGGCGTCTCCTGGAGGCTTATAGGGGCGCTCCTGATGGTCCATGGAGACGATAAGGGGGCGATAATACCCCCTAGGATAGCCCCGATACAGGCCGTAATAGTCCCGATAGCCTACTCTGAGGAGCAGAGGGGGATGGTCCTAGCCGCGAGCCGGGAAGTGGAGGCCCTCCTGAAAGGGGAGGGGATCCGGGTGGAATTAGATGACAGGACCCAGTATACGCCGGGATGGAAGTTCAACGACTGGGAGATGAAGGGTGTCCCCGTCAGGATAGAGATAGGGCCGAGGGACTTGGAGAAGGGTGAGGTGACCATAGCCAGGAGGGACACGGGGGAACGCCTCCACGTCAAAAGGGATGTCCTCGCAGCGGAGCTGCATAGGGTCATGTCCGAGATACAGGGGAACCTATTCGAGAGGGCTAAGAAGCTCCTGGAATCCCATACGTCGACGGCCAGGGACTACGGGGAGTTCGTGGAGATCCTCAGGGAGAAGGGAGGCTTCGTAAAGGCCTACTGGTGTGGAGGGGGGGAATGCGAGGAGGCCATTAAGATGGAGACAGGGGCGACCATCAGGGCCATACCCTTCGAAGCCGAGGATCCCGCGGGCTCATGCATCTACTGCGGGGGAGAAGCTGAAAAGATGGTATACTTCGCCAAAGCCTATTAGGGGACAGGGGGGAACGGCTCCCTCCCGATCCGGGAGTAGACCCATTGGATCCGCTCCGTGAGGCCCGGTCCTATGGAGAACTCGTGGACCGAGGCCTTCTCGACGCAGAAGGACGCTGAGGCAACCCCCACCGCCAAAGCATAGTCCAAGTCCTCCCCCTTTAGGATCGAGGATAAGACCCCTCCGACGAGCACGTCCCCGGCACCCGTTGGATCCCTCACCCTCTCCACGGGATATGCTGGAGCCCTATACGCGCCCCTAGAGGTTACGAGCAGACACCCCCTTCCACCGAGGGTCACGGTGAGGATCACCTCCCCCCCAAACCTCTTATAGAAGGATCGCATAGCCTCCATGAAATCCCCTACGCCGAGGAGGACCTGGAGCTCCTCGCCCGTAGCCTTAACCAGGTTCACCCCCTCTAGGAATGAGATGTCCCGGGGGCTCCTGAGCTGGATGACCCCGCCCCCGCCTATGAAGCGGACTATCCCCTGAATATCCGTGGATGTGAAGCGGCTCCTCCGGGAATAGAACCCGTAAACCTCATGGGCTACCTCATCCACCACAGATCCTATATGGACCATCCAATCCCCGCGTAGACCATGGCAGTCCTCCACACCGATTTCCTCGCATACGCTCAGAACCCTCAGAGACCTATCCCCGGCATCCCCATACGTCAACTCGAAGGTGGTGGTGGGATGGCCTACCCTCCTCACAGGCGAGGTGTCCACATGCCCCTCCTCCAGCATCCTAAGATAGTTCAGGGGATAATCCCCTCCTATCTTCGATAATACCGTGGTCTTTAAGCCCAGCCCAGACGCCGCTAAGGGAGTATAAAAGGCGGGGCCGCCGGGGGCTTCGAGAATAGATGGGCTGCGGCTCCACCTGATCCTATCCCTGGTCAAATGGCCGATGACGAGAAGGCCCCCCAACCGAGACCAACCCTTCAAAGCTCATTAAGATCGGGGCGCATACCCGCCGCAAACACTATTATCACCCTACGCTACATCCGCATTAACCTTTACGTTACCTGTTATGCTGCTTTATGTTACGTTACATTACGTTTAGGTGGCATCTCTGATGGGTTCCGCCTAGCCTCTATTATCTCCATAGGGCATATTATCCGTCCCGGCTGCTTAATAGAGTGGAGTGAGCAGCCCTGGCGGATCAGCCGCTACGACATTAAATTAATCCGATCAAACTGCCTAATCTGATTATACGTTGCATCAAGTCTTCGGGTTTTTCCTCGATAAATTTTTAATTTTTACTGATTCTAAATTTTATAATGTGTGTCGCCTCGCGTCCTGCTCCCATCCTCTAGGGAGAAAAGCTTTATATCCCTGACCCCTCATCGGTTAAGCCTTGGAGGAGGCGTTGTAGATGGCGTTCCTGGGACCATGGGAGATCGCCCTTATAATCGTGATACTCCTAGTCCTCTTCGGGCCTAAGAAGCTTCCGGAGCTCGCCCAATCCCTGGGTAAAGCCGTCAAGGAGTATAGAAAGGCTACCAGCCTCATAGAGGAGTTCGCCGAGGAGCCCGTAAAGACCATAACTAAGCCCTTAACGGCCGAGGGGCCACTGCCCAAGCCTAGGGCTGAGGTGGAGGAGAGGAGCCCCGAGGAGGCCCTTATGGAGACCGCTAAGAAGCTCGGCATAGACACCGAAGGGAAAACCCCGGAGCAGATAGCCGAGGATATATTAAAGCTCTACAAGGCAACACCTAAGGCTGAACAGAAGTCCTAAACTAAACCATCCCATAGGCGTGTAAGCAGCTCCTAAACGGCGGCGGGCTACCCTAATCCTTAATACCCAGCCCCTATCTTATTAATCAACCCGAGTAATAAAAAGTAATAAGCTATGATTAACAACCTTCGCTTGATTCGGCTAGGTGAATGCCCCACGGGTGGTCTAGGAGATTGATCTTGAAGGCTAGGCGCGCGTCAAGCCGTACGGACAGGGAGAAGATGATGACCTTCCTAGAACATACCGTCGAGCTCCTTTCCAGGCTGCGCGTGATATTGATCGCGGTTATAGCCTCAGGCTTCTTCGTAGCCTTCTGGCCCCTGGATATAAGGAAGCTCCTCGCCACAGCTTTAACCCCTTTCTCATCCTCCATAGAGTATACTCCCTTAGCCTCAGTGATCATGAAGCGTATGGCTAGAGACCTCCTCCCCAAGGGGGCCTCCCTGATCGCAGGGGGGCTCCTCGACACCGCCTACGCTTACCTCATGATATCCATGCTCATAGGGGTAGTGTTAAGCTCCCCGATAATCGCCTACGAGCTCTACAAGTTCTTCAACCCAGCCCTCTACCCCCATGAACGGAGATACGCCACCTACATCATAGTATCCTTCGTCTCATTATTCACCTTCGGCATAATCCTAGCCTACAGGGTGATCCTCCCCATCACGTTCAGGATCATGATGTGGTTCATAGAGAGCGCGGCAGCCCTCCCCCTGATAAACCTGAGCGAGTTCATAAACATGATCATCTACCTCATGGTGGGGGTGGGCCTCCTCTACACCGCGCCCGTCTTCCTCGTCCTCCTAGTGGACAGGGGTATCCTCTCATCCGAGCATCTATCCAAGAACAGGAAGATGGTCTACGCCGCATTCATAATAATATCGGCGGTCCTCACCCCCGACCCCACGATAGTGAGCGATACAATCCTCTTCATACCATTCCTCGCCATATATGAGGGCATGGTCCTAGTCAGCAGGAGAGTGGAGAAGAACCGGATACGGAGGGAGAGGCAAGCCGAGCTGGAACAGGAAAACCCTTGAAAGGGTGGCGGAGTAAGAGCGGAGAAAGAAAAGCGGTGAGATGCAGGGTATCCCATGGCCTCTAAAGTCTTGGAGATCGTGGATGAGGCTGAGGAGGCCTCCCCCGGGGAGTTCATGGAGCTCCTCCTTGAGGCCCGCTCCGTCTTAGAGGATGAGAGGATGGGCGTCCCCAGGTCCTACAGGATTTCAGGAGGGTTAGCGGTCATCCCCCCTGAGGGGAAGGCCATCGTAGTAGGCGACCTGCACGGGGACCTGGAGAGCCTGAGATACATCTTAGGAGGATACTCCGATGGGGATTGGATGGTCTTCCTAGGGGACTACGGGGACCGGGGAGGATGTTCCCCTGAAGTATGGTATGCCGTGTTAAAGTTGAAGACCGCCTATCCGGGCCGGATCATCCTCCTCAGGGGAAACCATGAGGGCCCACCCGATCTAACCCCTTTCCCCAATGACCTCCCCTATTACTTCAGGGGGAGGTTCGGATCCTCCATGGGATCCCGGCTATACGAAATGGTTAAGGGCTTATTCCCCCTCCTATTCCACGCCGTCCTAGTGGAGGAGAAGTATCTGATGGTCCATGGAGGCCTCCCCAGCGAGGCCAAGACCTTCGAGGAGATAGCTGAGGCCGACGCTCTACATCCGATGAAGCCCCACCTGGAGGAGATCCTCTGGAGCGACCCTAGAGACCATATACGGGGGACGGCCCCATCCCCTAGGGGAGCCGGCAGGCTCTTCGGGGAGGACGTGACCGACCGTATACTCGGGATCGTGAAGGCTAAGACGGTCATCAGGGGGCATGAACCCTGCCCCCTCGGCTTCGAAACCCTCCACAACGGCAAGATATTCACGTTATTCTCGAGGATGGGCCCCCCATACTACAACGAGGAGGCAGCCTACCTCCCCTTAAACCTGGGAGATCCACCCCTAGACGGCTACGCCCTAGCCGAGGAGGCCGTATCCTTCACGACCACCCCGGGAGGGGAAAGGATAGCCGAGTAGAGGACGCCCGGGAATCCCCCTGGAGGAGCATCCCGGGGTTCAGAGTAAAATTTACAAGGAGGCTCGTCATGGGATCATAATGGATTTGACGCTGACGATAATCTCCACCCCCAGCCTGAGATCCTCCGTCAAGAGGGCTGTGGAATACTTGGAGAGGACTAGCTTCGACCGGCTCCTCCTCCCATTCCCTGAGGCCTTCAACCATCTCCTCCAGAGGCTCATCCGCGGAGAAGCATCGTTAGACGAGCTTCTCAGCGAGGCCTCCGAGATGGGATGCCTCCCGGAGCCCATGGGATACTTCAAGCATTTATATGAGCCGTTGATGAGGGCGATGCCCATCATGAAGAAGCGCCTTCCAGGGCTTGACGTATCCTGCTACAGGGACTCAGAGGACGCCTCAAAGGTGAACGCCCTCGCGGTTTATAAGGCGTCCCTAACCCTCTACACAGCCATAAACGGTAAGGTGAGGGTCCGGGAGTGGAGGAGCCTCTTAGAGGAGGAGCTCGAGGTGGATGAGGCATCCATCCGCGACGCGGCTAAGAATATAATCGGGGCATGCAGCCCCTTCTCACGCGTAATATGCATGGCCCATCTAGAGGGACGCCACCTATACCAGCGGCTTAAAGAGGCGATCCGGCGGATAAGACATAGGTATATAGGCCTCCCATACATCTTCACCCCATTAGAGGCGTTGAAACGCCTGATCTCCATTAGGGGCCTCTCAGGGATCCCCGATGAGGTCATAGAGGAAGGCGTGAAACTCCACGTAGAATACGTTAGGGACTACGTTGTCCCATCGAGGGAGCTTGAGGCTGGATACGTGAGATGGCTGATTAGAAACTTCAAGGGCGGAGGCTATCCCGCCCCACAGGCGATATAGGCTTTACCCTGAGGCCTCCACCCGGCGAGGATACATACACGCCACGGCGAGAGTATACGGCTCCTCCAAGAGAAACCGCATAGCCCTAAACAGGCCAACATGTATTATATATAATGTATGATGCGTCTCAGGATGGCTGTAGGGAGCAGCTCCGCGTAATCTCTTCATCCCCGGCTGGGATTCGATGCTGGAGGCCGCTCGGAACCGCGGGGAGCCCCCAACAGTTAATAATCCCTGGGTTACTCACGTGGGGGTGGAGTGGCTGAGCGTCGCGGATGTGGATCAGCGTTGCCCGTGGTCTCCGAGGGACTGGTCGAGCCCCTCGACGGGGTGGTGGCGAGGTACATCTGTATCCCTTTATCTTCCCGTCTAGACGGTTTCCTCTCCCATTCTAGGCTGCGCTTGAAGCATCTATCCCTGACAGCCGTTTTGATAGCCCTCGCATCCGGATGTGCAGCTTACCTCGATGGGCTCGTCGCAGCCGGGCTCCTCGCCTTCACGGCCTTCCTGACGAGCTGGCTTGGATGGAGGCAGGCTGAAAGGTTCGGGGCCTCCAAGCTCTGGATACTAGCGGGGTCGATCCTTGACCGTGTAGGTGAAGCCTTCATAATCTCGGGGATGGCTGCGTCCCCCGCGATTATGGGGGATCCATGGAGGCTCATAGGGGTCCTCGCCTTAGCGGGATCCCTGAGCGTAAGCTACACCGCCGTGAGGGGCGGCAGGGAGTATAAGGGCTTCGCCTGGAGGGGCTTCTCAGCCTACGGGGCTACAAGGGATGTAAGGTTCACGGTTATAGCCTCCTCCAGTATACTTGAAGCCCCCTCCCTCGGCCTCACGGTTCTAGCCGTCCTCACGTTAACCGTGGTGGTGAAACGCCTCGTCGACCTGCTCTCCCTGGGATGACGGCCCCTAAGCCATACCCGGCAATCATCGGACAGCCGCCCCCCGGGGATGGATTCAGACTTATAAGCCTGCGAGATAATTATTTACGGTGTGAAAGAGGGTTGAAGCCTCCATGCATGATAATAGCGGCTAACATACTGCCCGCGCTTAGGGTTGAGGTGGCCCAGCGGCTCGTGAATGATTATAAGATGAAGCCCATAGAGGCCGCTGAGAAGATGGACGTCACCCCCGCAGCGGTAACCCAGTACTTGAAGGGGAGCAGGGGGAAAGAGGATATAGCGGAACTCCTGAGGGAGAGTGGAATCCAAGCCCTCATCTCAGGCCTGGCCTCCAAGCTTGCGGGGGATGCCCCGCCGGAAGAGGTCTTAGAGGCTTTATGCCGCCTATGCGAGGCGATAAGGAGTAGGGGCCTCATATGCCCCCAATGTAAGTCTGCATCGCAGGTGAAGACGCTTAGAGGCTGCACCTTCTGCACAGGCTGAGAGGAAGAATCATAAGTTGAGGCGGATAACCTTTCACCGTTTCCCCGGTCATGTACAGGTCATGGCTGGGCTTCCCTCAGCGCGGGCGCCTCCCCCATTATCTTGGATTTGACCTCCTCAAAGTGGGATGGGAGATCCTGAGGCTTCAGATCGCTTCTCAGATACTGGGAGAACCTTGCCTCGTATTGCTCGGGCGTCTCGGAGAGGAGTTGGGCGTAGCCGGCTATGTGCTCCCCCCTGATCCTCTCCGGACTTGGGAGGACGTCGCCGCTGTGGGGTATCTCCAGCCCCGCGTCTAAGCCCCCTTTTAAAGCCGCGAAGACCTTGGCTCCCCGAGTGGCCGTTCTAAGCCCTATATCCAGGACCGCCTCGGAGACCCCTGACTTCACAGCCCTTATCCCCGCGAGGAGGCCGGTGAGGTAGGCGGCGGGGAGGTTCCCGCAGCCCCCCTTCCATCCATACTTGGCGAGCTCCCTGGAATGGGCTGAAGCTACGACTTTATCTCCCTCGATCCTCGCCTCCACGACCTGAACCATCATGTATCTATTGGAGGCGCGGACGACGAACCTCGGCTTCCCGGAGAGGATGAGCCTCATACGCCTCCCATAGTAGGTCTTCCCCTCCCTCCTCCTACGGTAGGGTAGATTGTATCGAGAGCCCCTAGCCAAAGCCTTCCTCACCTTCCTCGACCGGATCAGCCGTGCCTCGCAGCCCCCTAATAGACGTATGCTAGGAGCCTTCCTCCTACCCGGAGGTCCTTCGCCTCCCTGTTCGACAGTATGCCTTTAGGCGTTGTGAGGACGAGGATGCCTATATCCCTGGATGGAAGGTATCTCTTCTCCCATTCCTCGAGGTCCTCAACCTTTACGGGGTAGTGGGGTCTCACGGCTCCGCACTTGTTTATCCTTCCGAGGAGTTGGACTCTAAACTTGCCCGCCCTCCCATCGTCTATGAACTCGAACTCCCCTATGTAGCCGTTCTTCTGCATCACCCTGAGCACCAGCCCTATAAGCTTCGATGCAGGCCATATTATGCATTCCCTTTTACGCCTCTCCTCATGGTTGTATATGGTGGATAGGGCGTTGGAGAGCGGGTTCATGCTCGTCAAGGCTCAGCCTCCTATACGATGAGCTGGATTGGAAGGGTGATCTCCGGCTCCTCCTCCCCTATGATGAAAGTATAATCTATTATGGTTTGGAATACGCCTCCATCCCTCGCCTCCACCGAGGCTGAGGCAGGCCTGGTAGCCGTCCCCTTCACTAATTCCCTTATCCTCCCGATCCTTCCCAGGTTTGCCCCCCCGGTTATTATGACGTAGCAGCCCTCCCTATATTTTAGATGGGATAATAGGTCTTGGCCGGGCAGGGCGATCTTGAGGCCGTCCATAACCTTATAGACGTCCTCCACAGGCCTGGCTGGATCGTTGACCTTCACTAGGAGGGCCCTCCCATCGTGGAGGTTCAACTGGATATGCCCGTTCTTCACCGTGGTCTTCCCTTCGATCCTGCAGAGCTTAAACGCAGCCTCCTCACCCGGGATCTCCACGAGGCTTAGACCCTTCCCCTCTAAGGGGAGCATCCTATAGGCCTTCCCTAGATCCGGGATCTCCACCACGTCCATGAGCCCTACGGGATACCTGTAATCCCTCCTAACCCTGCCGTCAACCCTAATCTTCCCCTGGGATATGATGACCCTGGCCTCCCTCCCGGTCTTAGCGTAGCCCAGTATGTCCCTGACTATTATCTGGAGGGGTATACATGCGCCGCTTGGATGCGGCCCGGGGCTGGGCTTCACAACCCATTTCGCCTCCTTCACGTGGATAGGCCAGAACCCCGGGGATGGAAGCCTCTTGAGATGCCTGGATCCGCCTTTCCTACCCAAGTTAAGCTGCTCCCCCAGCTTTAGCCCGCTCTAAGGCTTTAACCCTCCACTTATCCTCAAGGTTTAACCCTACTATCATCAGGTTGGACGGATGGATTGGAACCTTCACGTTGTCCCCTGAGACCTTCTCTCTAGTGACTCCATCTATATAAACCCTGTAGGAAGTCCTGTCCACACTTGAAATCTTCCCCTCTATCCCGGTGAAGTCCCCCCTCATGATCTTAACGGTGTCTCCAACCCTTACGGGGAGGGATCTCCTCCCATACTTGCCCCTGAGCTCAGGGGAGAGATTTGCAGACATGACCTTAGCCCTCCGGTGCGGAGGAGCCTGATAGAGCATCTTCCTCTGCTTGGAAGGCTTCTTAGAGTTCACAGTCTCCACCTCGGCTTTTCCACTCCTCCCCTATAGGATGCCCAGCTTAGCCGCGAGGTCGGCCGCCTTATACTCCGATGTGAGCTTGACGTAGGCCTTCTTCCTCCCCTCAGGGGTTATACAGACGTTAACCTTTTCAACCTTCACCTCGTATAGCTCCTCCACGGCCTCAGCCACATCCCTCCTCGAAGCCTTGGGGTCCACGATGAACACGAGCTTATTCTCGGCTTCTATAAGCCTCACAGCGTCCTCGGTCACCAGTGGATGCGATACAACCTTCAACGGATCCATCCTAGGCAACCACCTTCACCTCCATGAAGATCTCGTCCAAGGCTTTTAAAGCCGATTCAGACCATATGGTGAGCCTTCCAGGATGGGTTCCAGGGGCTAAATCTTCAACGCTTAAACTGTGGATGTCCACAAGGTCTACTCCCGGAAGGTTCCTTACGGCCTTCGATATCCCCTTATCCTCGGCTACCACTATTAGAGGCCCCACCGCCCTTTTAAGCCTCCTCCCACGCATCTTACCCTTTCCAGCCCTCTCCTTAACGCTCCCCTTAACCCTCTCCAAGTCCCCTTTCACCCCCAGCTTCTCCAGGACCTCCACGGCCTCCTTAGCCCTGCTCACACCCTCAAGCTCATCGGATACCACGATGGGGAGGCCCCTCCTAACGTTGAATACGTGTCCCCTACGGGCGACGATCTCCTTATCGGCCGTGGCGGCTATAGCCGATTTAAGGGCTAGTAGACGCTCTTTACGGTTGATCTTCTTCTCGATCCTCTTCTCCGATGTAGGCGGGTGGGCCAGCCTCCCGCCGACGGTTCCAGGCGCGAAAGCAGCCTGACCCGACTTAGAATATCTCTCCCCCTTCACCCTTGGAAGCCTTGCAAGCCCATGGCCTACCCCATAGGATTCCGCCGTAGTCCTCTTCCCGGCCATGGGATCCCTGCCCTTAGGCTGGAGGCGGTGGCTCTGAAGGGCCACCACAGCCCTCCCGATGAGGTCGTATCTAACCGGGGTGTAGAACACGTCCGGCAGCTTAACCGTCTTCAAGGCCTTACCGTCTAAGCCGTATACTTTAACCCGTTTCAACCCTCAAAGTCCCCCATATAGGCTGTGCCTCCCTCTCAGACCTCACTTCCCCTGCTGGGATTCAAGGTTTACCTCCTCTACCTTGTAGAGGGGCTGCGTTGGGCCTGGGGGCCTCACCGCATACCTTAGGGTTATAAGCCTCTTCTTAGGGCCGGGGATGCTCCCCTTCAATACGAGGTAGCCTCCATCGACCTCCCCATAGTTTACGAAGCCACCCTTAGGGGTTATATCGCCTCCATTATCCCCTATGATCAGGATCTGCTTGTTATACTCGGTCCTCCGATGGAAGCCCATCTGGCCTGCGCGCGGCACGGTCCTCATGACGAAGCTTGGAGTCCACGGCCCCAAGCTCCCTACACCCCTCACCTTTTTACGGGACTTATGATGCAGCCTCGCTACACCCCACCTCTTAACGGGGCCCTGGAATCCCTTACCCTTCGAAACCGCTAAAACGTCTATCCACTGCCCCTCCTGGAAGACTTCGGAGGCCTTAACCTCCTTGCCTAGGAGGCCCTTAGCGTATTCGAATCGATCCCTTATGGAGGATCCACCCCCCACCCTGACCTCTAGGAGTTCAGGCTTCTTACGCTCCCTCTTAGCCAGCCTAGGCTGGGTCATCAGCAGGAGCCTTATATCCGAGATCCTGTCCAGCTTAGACTCGACCTCTCTAATCTTCGAGTCCACGTCAAACTTATCTGGGAGCGTTAGGAGCCTCCTCAACTCCTTAGGAGGATTCTCCATCCAGGCCTCGGTTAAAGCCTTCAACCCCTCCGCTGTCTCCTCATAGGCTCTTAGGCCGCATACGAGCATGGGCGGGGTCTCAACGACCGTGGCTGGAACCACAACCTCCTTACCGAAGGTTAAAGAGCCCTTCTTGTTATCCAATGCCACGACCTGGACCATGCCTGCCTTATATCCGGCGAAGGCGAGAAGCCTGGGATCCCCATCATATTCAGGCCAGCTCTTAACCCTGGCTATCCAGCTGGCGGCCCTACTCCTCGGGGAGAAGGCCAGTGAGCCCCGCCTCGGGGCGCTCCACTTCCTACGTCCCATCCCTGGATCCCCCTAGACGGCTACCGCCGGGGCCTTCCCCTCCCTCAGGATCTCGGCGGCAACCCTGTCGAGGAGGCTCCGCCCCTCACGGGTTAGAACCCTCCCCTTCCTACCGTCCTTCTCGACCAGTCCAGCCCTCTCCAGCTGCTGCAGGGGCTCCCTCACCGAGGATCCACCTCCCCTCCGCGTATGCTCCCTGCTCCTCCCCCTACGGCTCCTCCCCCCATACTCTTTCCTAAGCCTTGAAACACCTATGGGGCCTAGGAGGTAAAGCTTCCTGAGGATCGATGCACATCTTACATACCACCATTCCCTGTCTTGGGGAGGCCTCTCCCTATGGGGGCCCGTCTTAGCGAAGTAAGCCCATTGGGGAGGAACTATCTCATCATAATTCTCCTTGAGGTGGCGGGCGAGCCTCTCTATGAATGATTCAGGAGGAACGTCATAGACGGTAGGCAAGGCCTCTCACCATCCCAGAACCTCTCCGCGAGCCCCTAGGCTAGACGCATCGACCGTAAACCATTCCAGCGGGGCGTAATCCACCAGCTTCATGGATCCCATCTTCCCAGTTTTAACGCGTACAATCGGGGAACTAAGGGGATAACCCTAAGGCTTTAAAATAAAGCTTTCGCAGCAGGGAGGCATCACAGGGCAACCCTGAGATCCCAGAGCCGCAGACTCGAACAGCGACGGCTATCAGACCATCATCGAACCCCATCGGGGAGGCGGATCCACCTCACCAAGGAAGCGGGGACTCCAAGACCAGGCAGGGTCACGCCGATCAAGAGGGCTAAGGGCCGCCGCCCGACTATCCTCTTAAATTCGCCCCTATGATCGGCCCCTCCTCCTCCTGAGAACTATCAGGAGAACAGCCGCGATCAAGGCTCCTGAGAAGGCCGCTACAGGGCGGATACGCTCCAAGGGGTTCCCCGGACCGTACACGATCGCCGTGACCTGAACCTCCTCAGCCTCTATCACAGCCGTGGAAGCGTTAGGCGTGAACACGTATACTTGAGCGGTCGTATTAAAAGTATTAACGGTGGAAGCCACGCCTATAGAGGTTGAGGAGGCCGACCCCCCACCTTCAAGGACGGCCCCCCCGACCCTGAAAGCTGATGCTGAGGCTGAGGCTAAGGCTGAGGCTGAGGCTGAGGCGAGGAGGAGGATGGCCGCCGCCAAGCTAGGGATGGGAGAACGGGGGTTCATTCCTATCCACCTGGAACGGCGAAAGTCCATCTTACACCCTATATCATTCTGTTAGCGTCCATTATAGATAATCTTTTTCTTATCTCCTTGGCTGGTCGTTCATCCTTTAGGGAGGATCGATCGGCGGCCTCCACCGCTCTTTGAGGGTACGAGGTAACCTTAATATCCTTCGTCGATTATAGGTTCCAGTATTTATCATCTCCGGATGGCATGGTTTTAGAAGGGGGCTGCGGTGTGGAAGAGTTAATGGAGGCTATGTTCTACGATTCCCTTGAGGGTAAGCTAGTCCGATGTAATCTATGCGGCCATAGATGCCTCATCCAGCCTTCTAAGAGGGGGGTCTGCGCCGTCCGGGAGAACAGGGATGGACGGCTTTACACGATGGTTTATGGCCGCCTCATAGCGAGGGCGGTGGACCCCGTTGAGAAGAAGCCCCTCTACCATTTTTATCCCGGGTCAAGGGCCTACTCCATAGCCACCGTGGGCTGCAACTTCAGGTGTAAGAACTGTCAGAACTATGATATTTCCCAGCTGCCGAGGGAGACCGGTAAGGTCATAGGGGATCGCGTCTCCCCGGAGGATGTCGTGGAAGACGCTGAGAGGTATGGATGCGAGAGCATAGCCTATACTTATACCGAGCCCACGATATTCTACGAGTACGCCTATGACGTGGCTAGGCTGGCCAGCAGGAAGGGGATAAAGAACATCTTCGTCACGAACGGGTATATAACCGAGGAGGCTTTAAGAGGGATCAAGCCATACCTGGACGCTGCCAACATAGACTTGAAGTCCTTCAAGGATTCCTTCTACAGGAGCGTCTGCGGCGCAAGGCTGGAACCCGTGTTGGAGGCTATAAGGCTCTACAAGGAGCTCGGAATATGGATCGAGATAACAACCCTCATCATCCCGGGATTAAACGATTCCGAGGATGAGCTTAGGAGCATCGCATCCTTCATAAGGGAGGAGCTGGGTCCAGACGTGCCATGGCATGTAAGCAGGTTCTACCCGATGTACATGCTCTTGGACCTTCCCCAGACGCCCCTGGAGACTATCCGTAAGGCCAGGAGGATAGGGTTAGAGGTAGGCCTCCACTACGTATATGAGGGGAACGTCCCCGGGGAGGGTGAGGACACCATATGCCCGAGCTGCGGTGAGACCCTCATCAAACGGATGGGCTACAATATCCTTGAGAATAAGGTGAGGGATTCAACCTGTCCTAGATGCGGTTTTAAGGTGGAGGGCTTTTGGAGGTGAAAACCCAGGATAAGAGGGATGCCGCACCGCTCAGATACGTGATGAAACTATACGATGAAGGGGCGTTCTGCTACGATGACCTCCACCGACAAGAGCAGAGGATCAAATACTCCATCGCCCTGAAGAGGCTTGGGGGCCGCCTCAAGGGAGCCACGTCATGCCTGGACTGCGGATGCGGCACAGGCCTCCTCCTAGAAGAGTTAATGAGATTATCTAAGGGTTCCCGCCGGATGCTCGTAGGCTTAGACGTATCGGCTGGGATGCTTAGAGAGGCCATGAAAAAGAAGGGGTGTGGAGGCTTCCAGCTCGTAAGGGGGGACTCGAACCACCTTCCTTTCAGGGAGGGCGTCTTCGATCTGGTCTTCGCCTTCACCATCCTAGACGGGACGGTTAACGGCGTCGAAACCCTCAGGGAATTATGGAGGGTCTGCGGGGACGATGGCCTGATAGCGGCTTCGGCGTTGAGGTCTTCCCGCTTAGCCTCAAGGTTCAGGGAGTATGCCTGGGAATCGGGGTTAAAGCTTTACGACTTAGTGGATCTTAAAGGGTTAAACGAGATAATCTTTGTCCTAGGCAAGAGAAGAGGAGATGGATAGGTGGACGCTTCCTATAGGGGAATGAGGCTGGGCTGAAGCGCCGCAGTCTACTTGGATATCTCTTCTAGGGTCTTCCTCTTGGTCTCTACGCCCAGGGCTCCCACGACGAGGGCCGTCAAAATGTGGGCTAAGGCGAAGGCTGTGAAGGCTGGGGTTAAGCCCCAGTTCGCCCAGAGGTATCCTGTGAGGAGGGGAGCCCATATCCCGGCCAGCCTCCCCATGCTGGCGGCCGAGCCTGACCCGACACCTCTTATCCGGGTTGGATAAAGCTCCGGGGTATAAGTGTATAGGGCTGCCCATGCGCCTAGGTTGAAGAAGGATATTACGCCGCTCCATAGGAGTATCTCCCTGAAGCTCCCGGCCACGCTGAAGAGGAGGCTTGCAACCCCTGCCACGCCTAGATAAGCGGCTAGGACCTTCTTCCTCCCGATCGTGTCGAGCATGAAGGTCGCGGAGTAGTATCCGGGGACCTGGAGCAGGGTGATGAGGAGCACGAAGTAGAGGGACTTCGTGAGGGTGAAGCCCATGTTATAGTATATGGATGGAAGCCACTGGAATATCCCATGATACGTGTATACCAGGGCGGCCCAGCCCATCCAGAGAACCAGCGTCCTCCACCTATAGGAGGGGGACCACAACTCCCTTAGGGATTCCGAGATCGAACGGCTAGGCTCAGCTACAACCTTGAGGGATACGCCGGACGCCTCGTAGAGGCCATACCTCTCCAGCTCCGCTATGATCCTCTCCTTTAGACCTTTAAGCCCCAGGTACCTGAGGGATTCAGGCATCCTCCAGAGTATGAAGGGTACGAGGATTAATGGGATGAAGGCGACGAGGAAGGCCCTACGCCATCCGAAGCCGGGTATCAGCGCATAGGGGAACGACACCGCCAGCAGCGCCCCGTAGACCCAGGAGGTCTCTACAAGGCCCAGGTATCTACCCCTCCTATCGGCGGGTATGAACTCCGAGACGTATACGCCCGGCTGGGGTAGGATGCCCCCTAACCCTATGCCCGCAAGGAACCTGAGGATGGACATGGAGGCGGCATCCCAGGCTATAGAGCATAAGCCGGTGAAGACCGATGAGACCGCTACGGTGGCTAGGAGGGCGGCTTTCCTACCTATCCTGTCCGCCACTATCCCGAAGCCCAGGGCCCCTATGAACATCCCCGCATAGCCTGAGCTTAAGAGCAGCCCCGCAACCGTTGGATCTAGACTCCACTCCCTGCTTATCGCGGGGAGGGCGGCCCCTATCAACATGACGTTCATGGCCGCCAAGGCGTAGATAAGGCATGCAAGGGCCAATATCCAATGGTGGAAACCGGATATCTTGGCCCTCTCAAGATACTCGGAAACCGTCAACTCATCCTCAGCCAAGCAAACCCCTCCATACCAGCCATTTATTCCAATACCATAAATAAAATATTAATTGATAATAGCCGACCCCATTTCCAGTTTTAGTCTTAGTTTTGTTTTAGTGGGGATGCCTTTTAATTATCAGGATTTTTTTGGCTTGCCCTTAGTTGGAGGAAGGGCGTTATATATTATTTAAAGATTTCCATGGCCGAAGCCTGTTTAAGGCGTCGAGTAAGGCCTCAGCGGAGCCGAAGCCCCCCGCCTTGGTCACCACTTTGAGGCCCCTCCATCTTCCATGCGGGATCACGTTTAGGGGGATCCCTTCGCCCACCTCCCTCAAGGGCTTCAAAGAGTGGACCTGCATCTCAGAAAGGATAGAGGCGGCGGTGTCGCCCCCGATGATCACGAGGTGGGACAGCTTCACCTCCATGAGGATACGCCTCACCGTGCGGCTTAGGGTTTTACGCGCAGCCTCCCCAGCCCCCGGTATCTCGTCGCCCCTGGATAAGGCCGAGGTTAAAGCGGCTATCCCCCTCAGCTTCAACTCTTTGAGGAGCGAATCTAGGAGGAGGCCTGAGGGCTTTCCCTCACGGATCTCCCCGGGGCTAAGCTTGAAGGCTCTCATGGGGAGCTTCCGCTCAGCCTCCCCGATCTGCTCCAGGGTCTCCTTTTTAAGGCTGCCCGAGACCACCAGCACCCCGCCCAGCCCCCCGGCGATATGGTTCGCCAGCTCCCTCGCCAGCCCGGCTGAACCGCATAGGAGGAGGCCATCATCCACGCCCGAGCAGGCCTCTACGATAGTCTTTAAATCGCCTCGGGAGGCCGCGTCGGCTACGATGATCCTGACGCCCCCATGGATAAGCTCCCTAACCTTATCCCTCACCGCATCCACGCCCCTCCTCATCAGGGATAGATCTATACAGGCTACTTTGCCGCCGACTTCTCTTCCAATTATATGGGGGATATATGACCCTGCCCCCTCATGCTCCATGAACTCCGTCTTATCCAAGGGTTCACCGTTGACGAAGAGATGACCTCCCAATACTACCCTGCCGTTCTCAGGGTAGGCCGGCGACACCACCGCGGCCCTGAGGCCTAATCCTTCGAGCATAGCCTCAACCTCCGCCCCTACATGTCCCCTCATCGTCGAATCCACCTTCTTATAGTAGGCTTCAAAAGAGGACTTGAAGATCTCGGAGACCTCCTTAACCCTCTTGTAAGCTTCATATACATCCAGTTTCCTAGTCTCAGTGTTCACGACGAGGACGTCGCATCCCCCGTGGAAGCGCCCCATGGGCCTAGTCAGGATGAGGGTGGATAATCCATCCTCAGCGAATTGGACTCCGGCGTCACATGCCCCCGTAAGGTCGTCCGCTAAAACCAAAACCCTCAGATGCATCCCCCCAGAGATCTTAAACGCTGAACAATCCAGAACGCCCGTAATATGATTACCTGAATTACCGTAATATTAATAATTAATATCTTCTATCTGGATGATGCCTGGAAACTATTTTGAGGCTGATCCCAGCTCGCCTCTTCGATCGATAAGTGAGATTTAGGGAGGCTTCGATGTTTTGGGGGGATAGGCATGGCGGGGAACTAACCATTCATCTCAGAGGCTTGCTCTCCGGGATTCCTAATCTTCATTGTTCATTCTCTGGTCCGGCCTGTTAGGCTGTCCCTTATCTCCAGTATACCTTTGCATCCGGCCTCGTCATCCCAGCATGGACAATGTTTCCATCCATAGCATAGGTTGCGTGCGGGATATCTCACCCCGCATCTCTCCCTTACCTCCGCGCAGCTCAACCCTTTAACCTTCAATCCGAGGCGCCTTTCATCGCTGGTTCTGGACGGTTACTGGTTGGAAAGGGATAAGTTAAAGAATTATTTTAGAATTTCGTGATTGTAAGGCGGGTTAACCCATGAATCAGATAAGGCTGAGGCAGCTCATCCACAATGGAGTGCTGATCCCGGAGCCGTATCGTCCCAGGGGTCTCCATATACTCGTCGAAGGGAAGCCTTTACTTCTCAGTCCCCTTCAGGAGGAGATGGCCGTGGCCTGGGTTAAGAAGCTCGGAACGGAGTATGCTGAAGATCCGGTTTTCGTGAGGAACTTCTTTAAGGATTTCCTAGCAGCTCTAGGGTTGGGGGATGAGTTAGGGCCGGAGAATATCGACTTCTCGGAGATAATCTCATATGTGGAGGCGGAGAGGCAGGCTAAGGAGTCTATGAGCAGGGAGGAGAAGAAGAGGCTTAGTGAGGAGCGTAGAGCCTTAAGGGAGGCTAACAAGGCCAAGTACGGCTACGCCATCGTTAATGGGGAGCGCGTCGAGATCGGCAATTATGCGGCTGAGCCCTCGACCATATTCATGGGTAGGGGGAGGCATCCATTGAGGGGGAGGTGGAAGCAGGGCCCCACCTATAGGGATATAACATTAAATCTCTCACCCGACGCTCCGATTCCGCCGGGCGATTGGAAGGAGATAGTATGGGACCCTGACGCCATGTGGACAGCTAAATGGAAGGATAAGCTCACCGGCAAGATGAAATATATTTGGCTCTCAGACTCCTCACCCCTGAAACAGCTCTCAGACATAGAGAAGTTCGAAAAGGCTAGGCAGCTCCACCATATAATAGAGAAGGTAAGGATGCATATATTGGAGAACTTAGAATCCGGCGACGTTCAAAGGCGTAAGATAGCCACGGTCTGCTACCTGATCGACGCCTTGAAGCTCAGGGTAGGCGACGAGAAGGATAAGGATGAAGCCGACACCGTGGGGGCCACCACCCTGAGGCCTGAGCACATCCGCATAAAGCCGGGTAACATGGTCTCTTTCAGGTTCCTGGGAAAGGACTCCGTGCCATGGCATAAGGAAGTCGAACTCCCCGACCAGGTCATCAGGAACCTGGAGGAGTTCATGGGCGCCGCTCGATCCCCCATATTCAAAGGGGTTAGATCCGATAATGTGAGCACGTTCCTCGGGGAGGCCATGCCAGGACTGACAGCTAAGGTCTTCAGGACCTACCATGCCACCAAGGTGGTGGAGGAGCATCTATACAATGCTAGAGTCGACAGCAGCGACCCGGAGTATTATAAGAGGTACGTGGCTGCAATGGCCAATCTACAGGCTGCCATAACCTGCAATCATAAGAAGAAGATCCCAAAAAGATGGAGAGAAACCCTTGAGAAGAGGAATATCCGGCTCAAACAGTTAAGGGAGAAAATGAGTCGATCGAAGAGGTACAGGGAAGCCTATGAGAAGCTCAAGTTTAAGGTAAAACTCATGAAGGCCACAAAGGATTATAACCTGGGAACCTCCCTGAAGAGCTACATAGACCCTCGAGTATACTATGAATGGGGTAGAAAAATAGGCTACGACTGGAAGCTCTATTATCCGAAGACGTTGCAGAAGAAGTTTTCATGGGTCGAGCAGCCCATTAAATCCGAGGAAGAACCGCTGGATATATAGGAAACTGAGATAAGGCTGAACAGCTTATATAGCCCCGCCCTAAGCGGCCATGGATGGAGCGGCCGAGGATCCCATCCTAGGAAACCCTAGCCGTGTAAAGTCCTCTAGAGGCCGGTTCTCAAGGAATTTCGAGGAGTTGAAAATTGAATTTTGGATGCCGAGCGTCTAAGGGATCATCCTCGCCACATATATGTTATGCTTATTGGATACGATCCTAGCTTTAACGGTTCCCCTATAGTCCTCGGGCACCCCTACAACCGTGATAGCCCTCCCATCCCTCACCCCTATCGCCTGGCCTTTCATCCATCCCCTGCAGAGGAGCTTCACCGAGACCTTCTCCCCCCTCTTGAACACTTGGGGGAGGATCCGCGTCTTAACTATCTGGAAGTCCCCCGGCCTAAGCCGGAGCCTCAGCCCATACTTGGCCTCCCACATCTTGAGCATCTCATGGAAGCCCCTCCAACTCGGCGACCTGACCCCTGGAACCCTCCTCCCATGGGGGTGAACCTCATACTTCTGGATCCCTAAGGGAGGCCAATCACCCTCACCTTTATCTTTACCCTTGCTCCTGGATCTCAGTTTGAGGGCGAGTTCGATGATTCTAGGGATCTCCCCGTCGTTTAAGCCGGGTATCCAGACGGGGGCTAATAGGAGCTCTATGGGGCTTTCAGCTATCATCTCAGCGATCCCCAGGATCTTCTTTAGATCATAGCTCGGCGTACCGCTCAGCTTTCTGGCTAGATCCTCGTCTAAGGCGTTCACTGAGAGGTTTATCCTCGATAACCCGAGCTCAGCCAACTCATCTATCCATCCCTCCCTGATGAGGGTTCCATTACTCTGCATTGAGACCACTTTAACCCCCTCCACGCCGCGTAAAGCCCCGACGAGCTCCCTTATCCAAGGATAGAGCATGGGCTCCCCAGCCCCATCTATATGGGCCTCTATGTTCACATTACCCTTGAAGGCGGCGAGGCCCCTGAACCATTCAAGGAGGTAATCTAAATCCACTAGGAAACTTGAGATCCTGCTCCTCGACTTAGGCCCCTCATCCACCGAACAGTAGATGCAGTTCAGGTTACATCCTGAAATAGGCCTGACCTGGATCAGGTTCGTACCCCTATCTATGAGGCCGAAGGCCACACACCCGATCAGGGGCAGCTCCGCATCCCCTGGAATCCTAACGAGCCTCCCCATACCCCGCAACCATCACAGCCATCTAGAAGAATAGAGTCTATCCCGAAACTAATAAATAGAGCCGTCATATAGGGCGGCGCCTTTTAAACCGCCGATAAAATAGATGTTTACCTTATGGCAGGCTTCCTCCACAGCCTACAGGGAGGACCCCCTCACGGGAGCCAATACCGGATAATAATTACACATGGTAAACATGATATTATACAATACGGGATTCCCGACGGGATTATAATTGAAACTGAAAATTGAAATATCTCCTCTAACAATCTCTGTAAGGGGATCCCGGCGTAGATGGAGTTACGCCTGGAATAGGGGCGGGGGTACCAGAGCCAACGCCCTAAAGGCGCCTCGAGAGGTCAAATGGGCGGGCCGCGTCTAACCACGCGCGCTAAACTCAAGACCGATACGCGACGTGGGTTATCCCGTGGCGTAGGCCTCCGTGGGTTCGAATCCCACCCCCCGCACCATTCGGGGAATCCCCGGGAAAGCCGCGCATCCGGTGAAAGCGGATTTTATATCCCCAAATGGGAGGAGAGGGTGTGGAGGAAACACCGTTAGAAGCGCGGTGAAGGCTATAAAGGACCTAAATCTGAGGACAGGCAGCGCTGTTTTATGGCTTTTTACTTTACTCTTTAAGAAAAGAATTTTCTGTTTAGAAAAAGGGGGACAGCGTCCGCCTCCGATGTTCGGTTTGGTTCGAGTCTATCTGAGGAATTTGGATACGAACGGTGAGGTCTCGCCTCTCCGCATGAAGTGCCCGGACGGGCCCTCGCCTAGGAACTCGGAGAACCATGACTCATGCTCGATCTCCTCGTTGAGTATCGCCTGGGACAGGTCGTAGGTTCGATGATCCTTTCCAGCCGTCATGTTGCAGATGTGGGTGTATCCTCGTACCGCGCATCTCTCCGCCTCGACCAGGACCTTAAGCATCGCCTTAATGTCGGTCGGGTCTTTTGGGAGTTTGGCGGGTGGACAAGCCGACGCGTCGTGGAAGGCTTTCATATCGTCAGGGAGTTTCCCGCCCAGCTCGTATATGCGGGGGACGAGGGCCTCGAAGTGGTTGCGATCCTCGATGCGGGCTGTCTCCGCTATCTCCTTGATGCCTTCTCCTTCCAGTCCTATCAGGTTGCATCGAAGTATGGTATAATAGTAGTAGGTTGTGAGTTCCGCCGCGGCGTTCTTGACTAGGAGTTCCACCAGCTGGTCAACGTTTATGCCGGATTTCTCAACCATTTCCCGTGCTACCCTAGCCATAATATCACCTCCTATTTATCATTCTCATTTTATCAGGAGGATTACACGGTTAACTATTTAAGAGTGATTATTATGTAATAATGAGTATGAATGAAATGGGGGATTCTCTCTCCAGGCGCATAGTAGGGGCCTTCCGGAGGGGCGGGTACAGGGCAACCCCTCAGAGGATAGCGATCTGCCGGTACGTAATCCAGAGTCGAGACCATCCGACCGCCCAGAGGATCTACAGGGAGGTTAAAATACAACACCCAACGATCAGCCTGGCGACCGTGTATAAGACCCTGGAGATCCTCAGGAGACTGGGCATGGTCCAACAATTACCCATCGTAGATGGGGATACAAGGTTCGATCCCAACATGAAGGCCCACGTGAACCTGGTCTGTATGCGATGTGGGAACGTGCGGGACCTGGACAGTCCAGTCGTCCAGGAATTGATAGGGGAGATCGCCAGGGCGGCTAGGTTCAAAGTTACGGGGCAGAGCTTCGCCCTCTACGGGGTTTGCCATCAATGCGATAAGAGAAAGGGAACGTAGGAGGTTCTCTACTATTGATGAGATTAGTGGAGCTGCTCACGCTTCTCGGAGGCGGCGACCCCCTTGCGCTCGGCTTATTAGGGGGATTATTCTGCGCGTTCTTCAACTTGGCTGGGGCGACGCCCGTCCTCCTACTTGAGCGAGTACCCGAGGAGGCCTTGAACGTGGGCCTCGGCTTCTCGGCGGGAATAATGTTAGGGGCAAGCTTCACAAGCCTTATAGTTCCGGGAATAAGGATTGGAGGAGCTGCACCTGTACTATTAGGGATAGTATTGGGCGCCATCATCGTCACCTTGGCGGATGGGCTGCTGCCCCACATGCACTTCATCATGGGCCGCGAAGGAGCAAGCTCAAACGTGATCCGGGGAATCTGGCTCTTCGTCATGGCTATAACGATCCACAATATGCCGGAGGGCCTGGCCGTCGGGGTTGGGTTTGCATCCGGAGACGTTGAGGCGGCCACACTGCTCATGCTGGCTATCGGCCTACAGAATATACCTGAGGGATTGTCCGTGGGCTTCTCCCTCTTAGCGACGCGGAGCTATTCGCGACGCTACGCGTACTCCGCCTCCGCGTTATCCGGTTTCATTGAGCCACCCCTAGCCCTACTCGGGGCATTCGCGGCATCCCTTATGCATTCCATGCTCCCCTACGCCATGGGCTTCGCCGCCGGGGCCATGCTCTTCGTCATAAGCGATGAGATAATCCCTGAAACTCATCGCAGGGGACATGAAAGAGCCGCGAGCTACGGGCTCATCGCAGGCCTAGTCATAATCCTCGCCCTGGACCTAATGTTATGACGCTGACATCCGAGAGTGAGCCGTTCAACGATTTATATGGTTTCAGCTTATCCTCTTCGTCAACGTTTTCTCATGTAGTTTCACCGCGGCGAAGAGGAAGATCGCTGTGAAAACAGCTATCATAGAGAAGTCTAATGGTAGATTGTAGTAGCCCTCGTTCGAGATGAGATGCCTAGCCATGTCCGTGAAGTATGTTAACGGTGAACATGAGGCGATTATCCTTCCCCAGAAAGGCATTTCCCTGATCGATATGAAGATGCCGCTGATGAAGACTAGGGGGAACTTGACGAGCGAGGAGAGCATCAGGGCCGTGGCTGGGATATCCGTTGGAGGATAGGCTGAGAGGAGGACGCTTAAGGCTGAGAAGCATAGGGTTGCCAGGGCCAAGCCGGAGAGCAGCATCATAAAATTCAACAATCCAATGTTAAAGGTCAAGGCAAACGATAGGGGTACCACCGATATCGCAAGCCCGAATATGAACGAGGAGATTATGTCGCCTAGGAGGATCGCCCAGATAGAGACGGGGCAGGAGATGAGTCTCTCCAAGGTTTTCGAGCGTGTCTCCCATGGTATGATCGATGGTCCGACCGAAGTGGCGGTGAAGAAGGTTGTCATGCCGATCAGCCCGGGAAGCAGCTCCCTTAGAGTCATGCTCCTCCCTATGGTGTAAGCCAGGAATAGGAATAATGGGAAGATCAATCCGAAGAGGATCACAGGTCCCTTCAAATAATAAACTTTGATGTTCTTCTTCGTTATGGCAAGGGATCGTCTAAGCTGTGCGAGGATATGGCCCGTTATGCTTCACCCCCCATGTTTTTTTATTAATTCTATAAAGACGTCTTCGAGCGAAGGCATCATCGTGTTCAAGCTTATAATCTGCACGTTGTTCTGCCTGGCGAAATCTACTAGGAACCCTATCGCGGCGGATGGGTTCGCCGTGTAGAGCCTAACCTTGTTTCCCGCGGGGGAAGCCTTTGTTATCCCGGGTCCCTCGGCGAGCCCCTCCAGCCTGACGGGTTTATCGAATGAAACCTCAACGTATTGGAGCTCCATGCTTTGAGCCCTCAGCCTCTCAGGCGCGTCAACGGCCGCTATCCTCCCACGGTTTATCACCGCTATCCGATGGCAGAGCTGGTCCGCCTCCTCCATGTTATGCGTCGAGAGGAAAACCGTCATGCCATCCCTGTTGCGTTGCCGAATCTTTTCTCGCATGAGCCTCGCACTCTCAACGTCGAGGCCTGATGTAGGCTCATCGAGGAAGATTATCTCAGGGTCATTGATTAGGGCCATGCATAGGAGGAGCCTCTGCTTCATCCCCTTCGAGAAGCCCCTGACAAGCCTATCCCTCACATCGTATAATCCGAAGTCCTTCAAGAGCTCAACGGCGTTCTCCTCTCTTCTTCTTTTAGGGGCACCATATAATTCGCCGATCAGCATCAGGTTCTCCCATGCCGAAAGGTCTATATAGACGTTTGAAACCTCCGGGACTACCCCGATGCGCTGCCTAACCTCGATGGAATCCCTAGAAACGTCGTAGCCGGATACGATCGCTGAGCCTTCGTCGGGCTTTAGGATGCCGGTCAGCATCCTTATGGTGGTCGTCTTCCCGGCGCCGTTCGGGCCTAGGAAGCCGAAGATCTCACCCTTTTCAACCTCGAAGTTTATGTGGTCCACTGCTAAAAGACCGTCAAAGTATTTCGTCAAGTTGATTGCTTCTATCGCTTTTTCCATTTCTCCCGACCTTCATGGAGCCATCAACCGAAAATGAGGTGGAAGGAGGTTTCAGGGTTTTAATGTTTCAGGGCTTCTATGCGCTTTTTCACCTTCTCCAGCCTGTCCTCGAGGATCTCCTTGAGCTCCTCCAACTCTCTGACCTCTTCTTCAACCGAGATGAACGGTGGGAAATCCATGGATTGCCAGTGATGGCCTTCATGGTGGCAGCCTCGATGTCCACACCCAGGTTCACAGCACATATCTATTTATCACCTCCCTTCCTCTTTTTCTTCGAAATATGCCTCGTAGAACCGGATTAATTCGTCCATTAACTGCCTCCTCTTTTTCACCATCTCCAATCCCTCTTTGAGGGCTTTCACCCCGGCCTCAGTGAGCGTGTAGACCCTGCGGTCTGCACCGGACTCCCCCCTCTCCCATTTAGAGGCTAGGAGGCCGCGCTCCTCCATCCTCCTGAGCATGGTATACACGGCGCCCGGCTCAGGGATATACTTCGCCGAGGTTATCCTCTCCAACTCGTCCATTATCTGGTATCCATGCGACGGCTTCTCATGGATGATCCGCAGGATCAGGAGTTGGATCAAACCGCTCCCGGGGTAGTGGCAGAACCTGTGTCCGCGCCCGCACATACATATCACTGATATACGTAACATTGATATCTATATAAATGTTTCTCTAACCTTCTTTCAACTAAAACCATGCCAAGAGCAGAAGTAAAGCACATAAACATGGAGCGCAGCCCGAGATAAGCCCAAACCCCACGTCAAAATTCAGCGAATTCCGAACCAAGGGCTTTCTTTTATGGGCGCCCCCTAAGCCTCTCAAAAGGCTGATACTCGCCTCTGATGATTCCTTAAATTCCTCTTTATCCTCAATTTCGGGTATAAGTCAATTCATTTAATAGCTTGTCTGATTTTCCTCTCCGCATAGGCTTATTATGGTTGGGGAGTCGAAGAGGCTTATCTACCCTCCCTGCTTTTCCTTATGGATTTAACCTAGGATTCCCTGCCCACCTTTCTTATAATTTCGCTTGCATCCTCTTCTAAGCTCCTCCTCGATCTTAGCTTAAACGGTTACATACCTCAAATAGACCAAAGATTATATTACAAATTTTATTTATTAAATCTTACCACAATTTTTTACTATCTAACTATCGCTACCCGAAAATTCAGAGCCCAAAAAGGTCCTTCTTAGGAAGGGCATCCGGAAGATCTGGAATTTTAGTTCTAGGATAGATTAGAAAGTTTTAATCGTAATCTCCTAGAGATGTGCTCGTCTTGAATCGGACTTCTCGATTTAAAATCCATAATTCTTTAAACTATTTGCAATATTTTATATAAACGTCGATTTTAGGTGCTCCTTTAGCGATGCGGGATGGTTACGGGAAGACTAAGGGAAGACATGGGTTTAAAGGTGAGGAGCATAGGGCTATATGAGGGCCAGCGCCCCGGGCTCGAAGAGGAGGATCACGCCTAGTGCAAGCATGAGTGCCCCGCTGACAAGCTTTGCCAGTCGACCGTACCAGATACCGGGCTTCAAGGCCTTTAATGTGGCGGCGGATACGGCCAGTAAAGCCATCTCATCGAACATGTAGAATAGGATGTAGACTCCCAGGTAGGCATGGTGGATCATCGGGGGCAACGCCTGCGCCGAGAGGATCCTCGTATATGCCGCGGGTAGGCCCGCGGTGCATAGGAGTTCGAAAGCGTTCACCATGAAGGCTAGGGATGCTACCCCCGATATTAGGAGGAGTATTGAGCCTTCCTCGGCTAGGAGCCTCCTCATCCCCCGGTATATCCTCGGCTTAGCCGGTTTGGGTATGCCTAGTGAAGGCCCTCTGAGGGAGGTGAGGAAGTCCTTCACGCCTAGGATCCCCACTCCCGAGGCCGCCAAGCCTAAGATGATTCTGAAGGCTTCGCTGTACTTGAGTATCTGGTTTATCGTCAACCATGCCTCCAGGAACCCCAGGTATACCAGGGCTGAGAAGGCTATGAAGGCCCCTCCGACCAGGATCATGTGCCTCCTCGAGGCGTGGAGGAGGAGGCTGAGGAGGAGGCAGAAAGTCCATAGGGAGCAGGGGTTGAATCCGTCGATGAGCCCTATGGATATCGTGAAGAGGAGGAGGCCCCCGGGGGGTCCGGCAGCCCTGTCCAGGGTTTGAGCCTCCGTCATGGTATGGGTCTCCGCCGTCCGTGTAGCCTCGCGTCCCACCCCGCATCCACACGTGGATCCCTTATCAGTCGCTTCCTCCTCGGTCGTCCCGGCTGTCCCTGTGGACGCAGCGGCGGCCGTGGTCGTGATGGTAGGCTTCAGCTTCTCGATGGGGTCAAGGCATCCCCTCGAAATGCATAGTTTAACCAGCTCCTCTATTTGCTTACCCGTGGTCTCATCGCTCCTGTAGCCTATGATGAAGTCCTCGCCTATGAAGAGGGTTGGTACGCCCGGAATCTCCGTGAGCCCATAGGCTTTACACATGTCCTCGAAGAACCTGAGGTTACTCTGGTTACGCCAAACCTCATAGGATCTAACCGTTAGGCCTGGATATCTCTCCTGTAGCCTGCTTAGGAACCTCATCTCCCTCTCGCAGAGGCTGCACCCTTCACCCCAGAAGAGGTAGGCTGAAACCGTCTCCTGGACGGCTGGAGGGTTGCCCTCACCTGGGGAGGGGGAAGCCACGGCCCATAACCCCAGGAGGGCCGATGAGATGAGGATTAAGGCCAGGGATGCCGCGTAAAGCCGTGTGGAGCCCACGTTAGACACGATCACATGCTTGTATACGGTTCCTATTTAAGGTTAGCCGCTGCGACGGATCCCCGCTAATAGGCGATGTTTCAGCTCCGATTCTCAGTGGCCTCGGCATCACCCTCTAGGGGAGTTAGGTTAGGATACTTCGGATAACGTCCGGATCTCAAGCTTACGATTCCGCCTGGAGGAGCTCCTGGAACTCCCTCCTCCCCCTTAGGTTTCGGATATCCCTATCCTCGGTTACGAGGATCATACTTTTGGCGATGGCTGATGAGAGGATGAGGCAGTCTATGAAGTCGCCCAGCATCTTCCTCAGTTCTAAGGCTAGGGGGAGGATTGAGCTGTCGTAGATGGGGATCCTCGTTATCCTCTCGTCGTAGAGTATCGCCTTTAAGCCCTCGCATACCCTTTCAGCGTCGAGTCTTCCTAGGGCAGCGTGCTTGACTCCTATAGTGGATCTCCCGGGGAGGTCATCCTATTTATTCTTTTTAGCCCGGTGGGCAAGGAGCAGTAGGATGGCCGCGGCGAGGGGGAGGAGGTTGGAGGGGTATTCCGGGACCTCGGATGCGCCTTGTTCTAGGGTGAAGTTACAGGTTACATCCGATCCTTCGGATATCGTTAAGGCGATGGTTCGGGGGGTGTAGCCGGGCTCCTCCAGGGTGACCTGATAGGTTCCAGCCGGCAGGTACATCTCGTATCTGCCGTCCCAAGAGTATACGGTGTAAGCTTCGCCGCCGTCCATGTCCACGGCGCTTACGGGGATCCAGCTGGCCACTCTAGGCTCATCATGTAGGTTAAGTGTGGCTATGATGCCGTTGAGGTATCCCCTCTGGTCTAGGCCCAGCGTTATGGATTCCGCCCCGCCGAGCCCGGTATTCGGTATGACGATCCTGGTCCTCAACTCGAAGGGTCCGAGGTGATTATATGGGAGTAGGGAGGTTAAGTTGGTTAGATGGGTTTCGCCTTGGAGCAGGGCTGGTGGTGGGGGATAGAAGCTTGAGGACTGGTACCAGTTGACCAGTTCGACGAGGATTGTCCAAGTTCCCTCATAGGCTCCATCTAATGGATAGATGGAGCTTCCCCAGACGCCCCTATCGCCTGGGAAGAGCATGAGCCGCCTCAAGGCTTCTCCTAGGCTTGGATCCGTATAGCTGAAGAGCCCGGCTAACCTCTTATATTCGACCGTGGCGGTGCCCGCCGGTATGGGGGGGCTCGACCCCCCGGATAACCCGATTTTCCTCCCGTCGGCGAAGAATCCGGCGTCGGCGACCGATAGGGCGGCGCCGGCGTCTAGGGATGTGGAGGCTGCAGCTACGAGCATGTCCCTCTCATCGTATATCCTGATGCGCATGGACGCGTTGAAGGGCAGGCGCGTTAGGAGCCCCTCCCTTCTGAAGACGATGGTGACGTTAAATTCGACGCCTTTGAATATTTGAAGGCTTAGATCCGAGATGGCACCCATATTTACATGGACGATCTCCCTGCCCAGGTCGCCCGGCGCGACGATGCCTTCTTGGACGTAGCCGTAGGACCATGCCGTCGCCGCGTAGAATCCAGGGTAAAGGGCGACCTTCGATTCGAATTTCAACCCCCTATATGTCATGGGGGAGTAGAGGAAGCCTGCGTGGAGGAGTGCTTGGATGAAGTTGTTCGTTGCCATGCTTCGATCGGGATGGGGTGAAGGCTTCAACGGGAGGTCTGGGCCGAGCCTTTCAAGGATCGTTGAGCCGTTGGTGGCAGTCATGCTCGCCCCAGCCCCGAAGATCGTCCTCCAACCCGGCCATGGGAGGGTGGAGGAGATGGAGTTGGCTACTGGGATGCTCCATGAATGTCCGGCTTGATTCCAGAAGTATATGGAGTCCACGAAGCTCCTCGACGCTAAATCGTATACGAGTATGGATACTGGGGCTCCGTTCCACGCCCATGGACGGGCCACCGGGGGCTTCTCCCAGTCCATCGAGGTCACCGTGACGTTTAATCCTCCTCCCCTATACATGTGGGCGCTGACGGATGCCTCCCCGCCCAGGGATATGGAGAATACGAGCGGCTGATCCAGGTCCTCAAGGTTTGAGGCAGGAGGACCCGCTTGGATGTACCCCCTCATATACAGCCTGAGCGTATAGGGGCCTGGATATAGGCCGTAGTCCCTTAGTCCACGGTAGCGGAAGAGGGAGTATTTGACGCCCATCCTCGGATCCGGGGGAGGGATGGGGCCGGCCATGCCGAACCCGTTGAGGAGGATCGTGGCTGAGGACGCTGCGGCTGGGACATAGGTGAAGTTGAAGGCTGCTAGGGAGCCGTCTCCGCTGTAAGCCTCGGCTATCAGGAATCTCCCGGGGTCAGGCCCCCCTATGGGGTCATCCATGATGGTTCCAGGGGATGAATGGAAGTGGACGGTGGCGTTGACGAGGCCTGAGGGTCGTAGATCGATGGATACGCTTATATCGCGTGTATCCTCGTAGACCGTGAAGTAGGAGTGGCTGAATTCCCCTGAGGCTTCGGATTGGATATACCCGTTTATGAAGGCTCTGACGAAGTATGTTCCCGGCTTTAACCCGTCTATCCAGGAGGCGAAGACTTGGGGGACCATCCCGCTGAGCCTCGATGGGATGCCGTAGTATCCCTCTCGGCCGAACTGGAACCTGAAGGAGCCTGCTTCTGAGCCGAGCCCTGTTACGGGATCCGGGGAGCCTTCCGGGTCAACCCACCAGGCCTGGGCTGGGCCTACGCCGTTGTATACCCCGAAGGGATCCCTGAACGACGGTGGAGCCGTGTATGGATAGTAGCCGACCGGGCCCTCCCAGGGGAAGGCTACAATCCTAGGCTTGTTCGGGGCAGCCAACCCGTAGGGGGTGAAGACGGTGTTGCCCGTAACATATGACGTGTAGGGGGCATGTGTAAGGTTTATGGGGGAGAAGCTTACGATGTTCTGTTCGATATAGTTGTCGCTGCTGTATATTGCGATGCTCACCGGGAGGGTAGTCCTCCAGGGGGTTAAGCCGATCGGCCCCTTCGAGTAGAGTGTGCCCCGTAGTTCGGGTCCAGGAGTCAGGTAGATATCTAATTGGAGGGATTGGCCTCTCCAAAGCTTAACATCCCTCGCCACCAGCTGCTCCGGGAAGCCTGCTGCGCTCGCGTAGACGTCGTATACGCCGGGCGCAATGCCCTCAACTTCGAAGTGGCCGTTGGCGGAGGCGTTGAAGTAGCCCCTGGCCTCCACGGGTCGGCTGGTTAATTCACCGGTTTCCGGGTTGCAGGCTACTCCCACTGCCCGGACCATCCCTGGAAGCCTTAGGGGTGACCCATGGATTTCCAAGCTGCTTTCTCCGCCGTATCTTACGGTGCCGTGGATTACGGCGGGGTCTCTATCCCCCTTCACCAGGAGGACCGGCCAGTTCTCCACGGGCATGGCGTAGCTTATGGGGTCCATATGGGATTGGCTCCTCACCGGGTACTGGTCGCCGAGGAATATCTTAAGGAGGTATCTGCCAGCCACCCCTGGGGCTTTAAGCTGGTTAATCCTTATATAGTAGCGTTCCCGCCATCCCCGCTCGGGCGTGAACTCAATTCCCCTGCCCGAAGCCTCTATCCTTAGAAGCCACCAGCCCGGCGCGAAGGGATCGTTCATATCGGCCCTGGATACGAGGATCCGCCCGTAATCGTCGGTTAACGTGGTTATAATGTTCGAGCTGTCCCCTGCCTCCCAGTTTATCGTGCCTGCGGGGGTGAACCCGTCTTGGAGGAGTTCGCCGTGCCCATCGATGATCGGGGCTGGAATATATATGGAGATGTTATTATAGCGGAACCTGGGTGAGGGGTTTGAGGGCGTCGCGAACGCGGTTGGCTGAGAAAAGTTTATGGCGATTATTAGGTCCCCGATGCTTTCACAGCTCGGGGTTGAGGCGGGTATTGCCCCCTCAGGGGAGTAGGAGTTCGCGGCGAGCTGGGGTGGCTGCTCGAAGGTTTCAGAGGGGGTTTGATAGCCGGGTGGGAGGCGGGGGTCGTCCAGGTACATTCCCAGCCCGCTCCCCGGCCAGACATATGCTAGGGGGCCAGGCACATGTGCGCGGCCGAAGGAGTTGGTCGGGTTCAACTCGTGGTCGTTGGATCTATATAATGGGGGTTGGCCGTTCAAGTCTCCTATGGTCGTATGCGCCTTGACGCCCACCCCTCCGGAGAGAAGGAGAAGGAGGAGCGGGATGATTATGGTTGCGGTGGCGCATCTAGGCAATATAGGCTTCCCCCTGGAGGAGCCTGGCCCTCCACGGTGAAGGGTTATGACCCGGTCTTCCTCCTCCTATGGAGGGAGGCGGCTGCCCCGAGGAGGATTACCGCCGCAGCCCCGGATACTATGAGTATGAGTGGGATCGTCCATTTACTCACCGTTATATTGACCGGAAGCGTGTCGTTGAGGCTGTAGACGCCGTCTTGGGTCCACTCCAACCTCAGGTCAACGGTGTAGTCTCCCGGAGGGGCTTTGCCGTCTACGTCGACGAGGAAGAAGGCGGTCCTCTCCTCGCCTGGATTCAACGTTCCTAGGAGGTCGGATAGGGTTCCGGAGAAATAGTTTCCAGCGAGAAGCCTCACTCTAACCGATTCAGCTTTAACTCCTCCCTCGTTTCTAACCGTAACTTTGAGGGTTACCCCGGAGTCTCCGGCCCTAACCGTTGTCGGCGTGACCTCGACGACCTTGAGGCGGGCCTTCTCCGCGACGGTGAACGGTATCACGCCTATCAGGGATCTATTAGAGCCTTCAACGGCGTAGAGTTCCAGGGGATAGTTTCCAGGTTCAGCGTCGCTGGAGACGTCGAGGAGGAACCTGACTTGGGCTACCTGGCCCGGCCTGATAGTCCCTATGAAGGATTCATCCGAGCCCGTTGAGGACCGTTTGAAGGGGGGGTGGACTCCTATGGAGACCTTGAGGTCGTTCACAGATCCGGATCCGGAGTTGACGATGAAGACGGTTAAGGCGACCTGGGCGTCGCCTGGATGGACCTTCGGGGGGGTTGTGCCCGTGCTCTGGATGTGGATCTCCCCCCTCCATACCGGGACGTCCACTTGGATGGTCTCACTGGTTTCCCGTAGGATCCTGGCGCTCCTATAGGTTAGCTCCAGGGGCAGCCGGTAGACCCCCTCCCTTGCGCCTCCATCTATGCTCAGCGTATACTGGAATGTGAAGCTCCTGCCGGCTGCTATATCCCCTGCGATCCTAGATATGGATTCAGCTGAATGCACCTCGCCGTCCAGGTAGTATTCATGCCTGAAGGGATATTGGAGTCTCAAGGTTCCTTTAACGTCCCGCGCATAGTCGTCGCCGACGTTCGTTACGATGATGGAGAGTGTGAGGTCCTTATCGCCTGGGCTCGCCGTCAAGGGGACCATCGGGTTGGCTCCCCAATAGACGCTTGACACTATAAGCTTTGGGACTCCTACGCCCTGCCCTGAGACGGGCTGGATGCTTAGGATCAGGGCTGGGAGGAATGCGAGGATCAGCAGGGAGGAGGAGAGCAGCCTTTTAACCTTCAGGGTCTCTCTTCTCAATCGACTTCACCTCGTTAAACTTCTTCTGAATATCGGGATCGCGATCCCTAATGTTACGATAGAGTATATTAGGAGGATGGTTAGGTCGGGGCTTATCTGGGAGAGGCTGGCGTTCAGGACTATGACCTTCCTGAGCCCGTCAGCCGCATAGTAGAGGGGTAATGCCCTGCCAACGGCTTGGAGCCAGCTGGGCAGCTGCTCTATAGGGAACATTATGTTGCATATGAACATGGAGGGTATCTGGAGGAGCATCAGCAGCGTCATCGCCGTCTCCTGTTCCGCGGCCATGCTCGTCGCGATTATGCCGATTCCGATGAAGCTTGAGACGCCGAGGATCATCACCAGGAGCATTAGGAGGGGGCTTCCATAGATCCTGACGCCGAAGAATATCATCGCTATGCCCAGGATTATGGAGGCTTGGATCATCGCCCTCACCGTTTGGGCGGCGACCTTCCCGGCGATTATGGCGTAGCTTGAGATGGGGGCGACGAGGATTCCATCCATGGTCCCCTGCTCCTTCTCCCTGGCGATGGCGGCTCCCAGCCCGGATAGGGTTCCCATGACCATGGTCAACGCCATGAAGCCCGGGGCTAGGAACTCGAAGGTGCTCGTCGTCCCGGAGATGAGGCTTTTCCTCTCCACGGTTATGGGCTCAACGGCGAAGGAGGCGTCCATCGAGGGATCCAACTTCACTATTATGGAGTGGGAGAATCCCTCGGAGATCATGCCTAGGATCATCGAGATCTCCGAGTATATCGTTGATGCGAGCTGCGCGCTCGTATCGTCCATCGTGACGGTGATGGCGGCTTGACGGTTCGAGGCTAGGGCCTCCGAGAAGCCGTAAGGTATGACCACGACGCCCTTCAACCTTCCCTTAACGATCTCCTCTCGGGCCGCCCCAAGGCTTGCGTATTCCCTGACGTCGAGGAGCCCCATGGAGGATGAGATCTGCTTGAACTGGTCGGCGACGCTGTAGGCGAGGCCTCCTCCATCCTCGACGACTATCCCCACCTGGATATGCCTATATGGGGCTGCGATCTTGCCTGAGTAGGGGTTGCTCGTCCCGACGGTGGGGAACATGAAGCCGAACAGGGTCATCAATACTATAGGCATTAATAGGAACGTGACGAAGAGCATCTTCATCCTCCAGAATTGATGTAGGTCCTTATAGGCTATGTCCAGTGCAGCCTCAAGGCTTCTCGGCATCTTCAACCTGCTCAGACCCTCCCTATGGTCCGCCTCACCGGGATGCTATTCGAGACGTGGTCCCTTAGTGTCCTCCCGGTGAGCTCGAGGAAGACTTCGTGGAGGGAGGAGCATCCATACCTCTGTTTCAGGTCTTCAGGCGTATCCAATGCTATTATCTTGCCGTGGTCTATTATGCCGACCCTATCCGAGAGCTCCTCAGCCTCCTCCATTATATGGGTCGTCAGGATTATCGTCTTCCCCCTATTTTTCAGCTCCTTTATCAGGTCCCTGATGAACCTTACGCTCTGGGGGTCGAGCATCGTTGTCGGCTCGTCTAAGAAGAGGATCTCAGGGTCGTGGATCAGGCCTCTTATAATGTTCAGCCTCTGCCTCATCCCGCTGGAGTATCCGCCCACCGGGAAATCCTTAAACCGGGTCAGGAGGACCATCTCTAGCAGCTCTTCAATCCTCTCCTCGAGTTGCCGGCCCCTCAGGCCGTAGAGTCTGCCGAAGAACCTTAGGTTTTCAGCCCCCGTCAGGTATGGGTATAGGATGAGCTTCTCGGCTACCAAGCCTATTATCCTCCTGACCTGCTCGGCCTCCCTGACTATGTCGTATCCCTTTATGGTGGCGGTTCCCTCGCTCGGCTTCGTGAGGGTGCACAGCATCCTTATCGTGGTGCTCTTCCCGGCCCCGTTGGGGCCTAGGAAACCGAATATTTCGCCTTCCCTGACGTCGAAGTTTACATGGTCGACGGCTGTGAAGCCGTTGAATCGCTTCGTCAACCCATGGGTTTCTATTATGGCGTCCAAGCCGGTTCGCCTCGAGGGATGCGGATATACTTCACCGCTTTATATCCTAAAGAAATATATATGAGTGCTATATAACTCTTACTCGTGGAAGATGGGAGATGGCAAAGGAAGAGGCGGCGGAAGGCCCCCCATGGCATGAAGGGGTTCAAAAGGGATATTTAAGGATGATGATCCTGATGCTCCTGGCCAGGAAGCCTATGCATGGATACGAGATAATGAACGAGGTCGACGAGAGAACCCTAGGCCTCTGGAGGCCAACCGCCGGCGGCATATACCCACTCCTGAAGAGGATGGAAGAGAAGGGGGAGATAGAGTCCACATCCATCGTGGAGTCGGGCAGACGTAGGAGGGTGTACCGGATCACCCCTGAGGGCAGGAGCAGGCTGGAAAAGATCCTGGAGAGGCAGAGAGCCCTCATAGACACCGTCGAAGGATTGTTCGCCGACTTCATGATGGACGCCCTAGAAGTGGAGGGGAGGCCGCCGAAGTTCCCGATATTCTCCCTCCTCAAGAACGCCTTCCCCTGCGGAGGATTAGAGGCGGGAACCCCTGAGGAGAAGAGAGAGATCCTCTCATCCCTCATCGAGAGACTTAAGGAGCATAGAAGGAAGGTCAGCTACGCCATCAGGAAGATCGATGAAAAGCTACGCCAACTAGAGCAGACCACGGAAGGAGGCGTGGAAGGACACGCCGAGGCCGAGGAAGCACATGGAGGAGACGCCCTATGACCGATGCATCATCGATAAGGACATTAGCGGATGCAGCGTGGTACCTCATCTTCTTCATATTCCTCTTCTACGGCCAGAGGATCCAACTCCTCACCATGCTGCAGGGCATCAAAAAGAACGTGAAGAAGCTGGAGCATATGAGGGACGAAGCCAGGAAAGCCCTCATAGAAGCCCTACAAAGGTTCAACTCTAACTCCAACTCTAGCTGTAGCTCTAACCCTGATAAAGGTCAGGTCGGTGAACGCGTCGAAGGCCTCCTCGAACTCTTCACCATAATGCCGGTGGACCTCGATCCGAGGGGAGTCGTATGGAAGCTGGAGCACATCCTAGACACCTATGACGCGCACCTTAAGGATGAGGTGAGGAGTATTGCCCCGGGAGCGGATGAAGCCCAGGTGAGCAACTTATCCGACATCCTCGAGGTCGCCCTGGGATTGAATACCATGTTCAGGATCGTGAGACACTACTATCTCTTAGCGAGGAAGATGAGGAGCCTCTACGTCGTAACCCAGCTGCAGATGGCCCTGCCCTCCCTTATGCAGACGGCTGAGGCGTATCACGGCTCGCTGGACGCCTTAACTGCCGGGAAGCCCATAGGAGACGGGGTCGGCGCGATGGTGGCGGCTGAGCTGATGGGCGACGCTGAGAGGAGGGAGATCGCGGAGGACACTGTGGCGGCTGAGACCTGGCTGGATGGGAGGAGGATCATCGTGGTGAAGGCTAAGGGTCCCGGCGGGAACGTGGGCAAGCCCGGGGAGGCAATCGACCGGCTGATAGACGAATACGAGGATATAACCCTCATAGTAACAGTCGACGCCGGCCTCAAACTGGAGGGCGAAGATTCAGGGGAGATAATCGAGGGGGTGGGCGCAGCCATAGGCGGGGCAGGAGTGGAGAGGTACAAGATAGAGGAGGCCGCCGCGAAGAACAGGATCCCATTATACGCCATAGTCATAAAGGTATCCGAGGAGGAGGCTTTGAAGGCGATGACTAGGAGGCTCAGGGAATCGGTTAGAGAAGCCATTGGAAAGGTTAAAAAAGCAGTGGTGGAGAGGGCTGAGGAGGCGAGCACGGTGATAGTGGCTGGAATAGGAAACACCCTAGGAATACCCTGACCATAGAACTACCCCGTGAACCAGGGATCCACATGGACGCGGCGGAGAGGCGTCAAGCCGTCTCTATAATAACCGATGAGTAGATGAGACCCAGTTGGATCGTATCCTTCGGGGGCGGACGGGCAGCCTCCCTTTCATCCTTTCGCATGACATGTCGTACCGTACGGGCCGTTCAGGGAAGCGGAGCAGCCACGACCCCGAATAACGGTTAGGTTTATAAGCTCCATCCTCTGTTAAAGTCCTCCATGGTGAATGGATATGGCGATCGTACCCGTATACGCCGGGTTAGCCCCGGTCTTTAGGCCCGTGGCGGCAATATATCCCGCGGCCCTACCAGCCGTCCTTCCAGCGTACATCCCGCTCATAGACAGGTTCCCAGCCCTGCCCTCCATCCCAGCCTACGGATGGCACGACGAAGCCTACTGGTACAGGGTCACCGTAGCCTCCTATAACCCGGGCAACTTCTACATATGGCCTCCAGGCCGATAAAGATCCTGGCGAACGACCCCCAGGGGCCGCCGCGCTGCACGGGAGAGGGATACCCCTATTTTCCCATCCGGCTCCAACCATCCAAATCATCCCAGGTTGGAACATGTAATAACCATCTCGTATAGGCTGGCCCATGCTCCGGCTAGGGAGTCCCCTCGCAGAACATATCCAAGGGATCAGCCTAAGAGATACGTAAGGAGCATGTGCGAATCCGGCAGGGGGGAGGGAGGTACTCCTCCAAAAAAATCGTAAGGTGGACCATCACTGAAATCTGGGATATAATAGAGAATCCATAAAAAGTACAATTAAAAGATAAAGACGCCGGAGATTCGAGAGCTCATAATCTTGAAGCAGGTCAAAGCCATCGGGGCCGCCGAAGGGATAATCTAAAAAGACCAACGGATACCTTTGGCCGGGTATTTGCCCTAAGAATCATACGGTGCACGTGACCTCGAGGTGGGATTGACTACTAGGCTGAGAGATTGAAGGCCCTAGGGGGAGGCGATAGGCCCAGCCTAAGCCTGACCTCTCTAAGTGGATCCTTTATCCCTGTTTCGCCTCGACGATTAGGAGCCTCAGCTCGCCTGAAACCACCTATTTAAAGTTCAGTGGCTCCTACGACTCCGTCTCAGGGCCTTCACTGTCATCGTCACGGCCTAGGAGGATAGCAGGAGACGACCTCCAGCGGGGTTTCCCCGGTGTTGATTATCTCGTAGCCTTTCAGGATCGCGGGTATGAACAGTGATCTGCCCTTCTCTATGGGTCTCTCCCCGAAGGATCCTGTGAGTTTTCCCCTCCCCCTCAGGGTTACTAGGCAGTGGAAGCCCCTGTCCCCCGGCATGGATATATGGTCTCTCACGATCGACCGGGTCATCCAGAAGTATCTCCTGGCTTCCTCCGGTAGCAGGTTGTATTCTATGCTTTCACCCTCCCTCCTGGCGGGTTCAGGCCTGCGCTTAATATAGTTCTCCAAGTGATCCCTCGGCATCACTGAGAAGTCCGCTGACTCAAGCGCGTCATCCCATTCCAGGCCTAGGGCGGCCTCCTTCTCGCCGAAGGGGAACTCTCCACCCCATTCCGCGAGGATATTCCAGTCGGTGGGCTCTTGGAGCTCTAGGACGCAGACTCCGCTGCCTATGGAGTGGACGATCCCAGCCATCAAGAAGTATACATCGTCGATCTTCGGCGTGACCTCGTGCATACGGCTCCTCATGGATTCCACGTCCTGGGCCTTCATCCATCTCCTGAACGCCTCCTTATCCACTTGGGTCTTCCATCCAATCCATGCTTTGGCTCCAGGCCTGGTCCCTATGACCATCCAGGCTTCGGTCTTCCCGAAGGGGGAGCCTAGATGCCTCTCAGCGAACTCTCCCGGGGGATGCCAGTGGACGGGGATATGGGATCCCTCGCCTACATCGAAGACCTTCAGGAGGATCCCCACGTTGGCTCCAAACCTCTCGTAATGGTCTTTGCCGAGGGTCTCCTCCGGGAAGGCCTTCAAAAGATCGGTTAGAAGGGCGATATCCCCGCTGGGGAGCCTTATCCGGCTTATACCCTTGTCCGGAGGATTATCCCTGCCAGGGGTTATAGCCCTGTTCGTGGAGAATATCCACTCCTCGGACCTGTAATCGTCCCGTGGGTTCTCCTCCCCCATGAACTCAGCCCTAAGCTTTCCCCCCTTATAGAAGTGGAGGAAAGTATTAGGGGCCAGGTAGATCGGGCCTTCAAGCAGCTTCTCAAGCTCTCCTCTAGAAGCCAAAACTAAACCTCCTAAGGGACTCCATTCACAATACACTATACATATATGAGAAGGAGTTCATAAATATCTTTTGCGCATACAAATCCCCTGGGAGGCCTAAGGGATGCCTGGATGTCCTCAGCAAATGCTCTCCCATCAACTTACCCTGGGCTTCTCAAGGCTCATCTCGAGACTTCGTTTTTGGAGCTTATAGTGTCGGCTGACTCGTTGAGCTTTCTCCAGGGCCTTTTTCGGCGAGATTTCGCAGCGTATTGCGAAAGCATTTATTTATAGGGGAGTTATCTTCCTAATGTACTTCCGATCGAAGTTATTAAAGTGGAGGTTTCGGAGGCTTTAGCGAGAAAATTTACTAATACGCTTTGTATCTTCAGGTGAGGCTGATTGGAGGATATTAAGAGGATGCATTCAATCTAGGTTAACCTCCGTAGAATTACAACATAAATACAAAATAAATACCGCATCCAATCGCCGTCTATGTTAGTAGTTTAGGCGGGCTATTCTTCCATGTGACCTTCATATCTTTTCTTTTACATTATACCAGATTTGGGAAAGGCCATATTTGGACGCTCCTCTTCCTTTTTGTTAATTTGGAAACATTTATATTTAACGGGGGATAGTTTATTTTTGAAAAGATTAAAAGGCGTCATATATGAGACCTATTAGTTTAAAAAAATATTCTATTCATTTAGGAGTTAAAGCTTTCCTCATGGTAACCCTGGTCCTCCTGACGATCCCAGCGGTGAAGGGCGCCGGCGTGATGGTGAGGACGAGCCGCCCAGTATACTATGCCGGGGAACCTGTGGTCGTGATCTTCCAGTCGGACCAGCCCCCGGATATAGTGGGAACCGCGAGGATAATCGTAAGCGGCCCCGCAGGAACTGTTACAGCCGGAACCGTCAACGTGGCCGGCGGAGTGATATACCAGTATACTATAACCGGCTCCTTCGTGAGCATACCCGGATACTACACGGTGACGGTGGTCGTGGATATAGTGGTCGAAACCCTTGACGGCTCAGCCTCCTTCCAGGTGGTTCAGAGGACGCCCTTCGACTTCACGGTTTCGATATCGCCGCAAAGCCTAATCGTTAAGAAGGGGGAGACGGCGCGTTTTAACTGGGCTGTAACATACAGCGACCCCTCATATCAGGGTACCACCTTCACATGGGACATTTCAGGCTTGGATCCGAGCATTAAGGTTAACGTGGCGAGGGGCGTCATCACCTTGGCGACGTCGGATGCAACCCCGCCGGGATCCTATCTCTTCACCTTCACGCTCTCGGCTAGGGGGGTTACCCGCTCCGCGACGGCCACGCTGATAGTTGAGGCGTTGTTCGACTATTCCCTTTCGATCACCCCCGCCAGCCAAGAGGTGAGCATCGGGGGGAAGGCCGTCTACGCCGTCTCGGCCAGCCTCGTCAGCGGCGCGGCGCAGCCGGTATCCCTAACCCTCTCAGGCCTCCCCAGCGACGTATCCTACGTCTTCACGCCGGCCACGGGGACGCCGTCGTTCACGTCGACCCTCACGGTCGACGCCGGGGCCTCCTCATCGCCTGGAACCTATACGCTGACTGTGACCGCCGCGGGTGGAGGGCTCACGAGGACCGCTACGGCAACCCTCACAATCAAAGAGAAGGACTTTAAATTGTCCCCGGTCCCCGGAACCGTCACGGTGGAGCAGGGGGACTCCGCAAGCATCCAGGTCGCGGTGGAACCCATCGGGGCCTTCGATGAACCCGTGAGCCTCACGGTGTCTGGTCTCCCCGGCGGGGTCGATTCAAGGTTCACCGTCCCCACGGGGGTTCCCCCGTTCACCTCAACCCTGAACCTGAACGTGCCCCTCTCAACCCCTGAGGGAGCCTACACGTTAACCGTTGAGGGATCAGGGGGAGGGAGAAGCCACTCCATAAAGGTCACTTTAAACGTGGAGAAGAAGCCCTTCACCATCTCCCTGAAAGTAGGGGTAGAAGGGGTGAAGGCCAGGGTCTCCGGAACCCTGACGCCGCCTATGCCGGGGGCTAAGATAACCCTCCGATATCACTCCCACAGCCACCCCGAAGGGGAGGAGGGGGAAACCGTCACCCATGACGTAGAGGTTGGACCTAACGGAAGCTTCAGCGACGAGTTCTCCCCAGCGGTCCTAGGGGAATGGGATGTAAAGGCCATCCTCAGGGATGAGAGAGGCAACTTGATCACCGAGAGCAAGAGCGAATACTTCACGATCGAGAGATCCCCCATGAACGAGCTGAGGCTCCTCGCGGCGAGGAACCCCCTCCTCCTAGCTCTACCCTTTTTAGCCGCCGTCGCGGCGGCAGTCGCCATCGTCAAGTTTAGGAAGGGAAAGGCGGCTAAGCCCACCCCACCGCAGGCCCCAGTATACTGCCAGAATTGTGGAGCACCCCTAGGCGTCGACGACGAGTTCTGCCCATCCTGTGGAACCCGCCGAGGCTGAAGAAAAGGAAGCTGGAAGCAGATTGGGAGGATAAAAGCTCTACGCGGCTCAGAGGGGATCAGTGGTCATCAGGTGAATTTTATGGATGGCCGTTTATTGGGGCGTAGGGGGGCCGTGGTGAAGCTCATCTCCTCGATCCTCCTATGCCAAATGGTTGGGATTATAGGTTCGATATTTACCTCTTCATCCGTCTCCACATGGTATCCGAGGCTTGTGAAGCCCGCGTTCACGCCGCCGGGTTGGCTCTTCGCCCCCGTATGGACGACCCTCTACCTCCTGATGGGCCTATCCCTGTTCCTGATGCTGGTCAAAGGAAGGGAGAAGGGGAGACTGAGGATCTCCTTACCCTTATTCGCGGCTCAGCTGGTCTTGAATGGCGCATGGTCTTACCTCTTCTTCGGCCTACGAAACCCCCTATACGGGCTCATAGGGATAATCCTCCTATGGATCATGATACTCCTCACCATCGTGGAGGCCTCTAAGGTGAGCAGGGCTGCCGCCGCGCTGCTCCTCCCATACCTCGCATGGGTTACAATCGCAGCCACACTGAACTTCTACATTTGGAGGCTGAACGCATAGGACAGCCAATATGCTCAGATCAAGTTCGGGTCAGATCGGGGAAGGAGGGATCGCTTCCCAAACCCTCCCTCCAGGGGGAGAAAGGCCGTTACAATGCTTTACCATGTGGACGTTAACGGGGTTTTGTAAGCGTCAGGTATCCTCCCAAGAGGATTAGGGCTCCCCCTATAATGGCCGTGAACTTTAGGGTTTCCCCGAGGAATATGTATCCGAAGGCGGCGGCGCTTGCAGGCTCCAAGTAGGCTAGGACCGCCGCGTCCTGCGCCTTCACAAGCTTCAAGCCGTGAAGATATACGGATACGGCTAAGGCCGTGTTCACCACGCCTAATATGAGGACTAGGACCCAGAGCTTCCCGGGTATCCTGAAGTCTAGACCTATCGTGAGCGGTGCGATCCATAGGGCGGCTAGAAGATAGGAGTAGAAGGAGACGGTGAGGCTTGGAACCCTCTCGAGCATATGCTTCGACGATATGACGAATAGGGCGTAGGCTAGGCCGGCTGAGAGACCTAGGACCACTCCGATGATGCTCCTCGAGGCGCCTAGGCCGCCGCGGGATAAAGCCATCAAAGCAACCCCTACACTGGCCGAGGCTATGGCGGCGTAAGTCCTACGCTCCAGCCTCTCCTTGAGGAGCACGGGGGATAAAAGCGCTACGAATATGGGGGCGTTATAGTTCAGGAGGACGGCCTCCGATATGGGGAGGCGCTTCATGGACTCGAACAATAGGACCCAGCCCAACGCCAAGAGTAGGCCTAGGATGGATAACCCCCCTAGGGATGAAGTCTTCAAGAGGCTGAGCCTCCTTGTAGCCGCTAAGCCTACGAGTAGGGCGGCGCAGCCGACGGTGAGCCTTAGGAAGGCTACCCCATAGGAGGCTAATGGGAGGACGTTGACGATCACCCCGTTGGAGCCCCATACTATCGCCGCCGCAGCTATCTCAAGGTATCCTATCCTAGCCTCCTCCACTTTAAGCCCCTCCACGCCGGCCGTCCACAGTTGATGGCCCCTTGATCCATATATCCCGTTCCTGTCCTACCAGGCCTTCCTCCCTAACCATCCACGTAGACGTCTACAATCGACCACCCTCCTTTTTAATTTTACCCGCGTCGATGGGATCCTCCAAGATGCTCCAATAGTAAGCGATGGAGACGATTTGAGAATGAAAAAAAGGAAAAATTGAAAAAATTGCCTAAAAATTGCTATAAATATTAAAACTAAAAGATAGAAAATGAAAAATTTCCGGATCAGTTCCACCCCGCTGGGAGGAACCCCTCATGCCATAAGGGACTCTAATCTGAGATTTTGGGTTAACCCCCGGTTAATCCGACGCGTCCCGTGCAGCATAGCGGAGGGGGGAGGGGGGTTGAAAATTAGGCCCTTTAACGCCTGATCTGGGGGATACCCCTAGGAGGTGGCGGCTGATGAAGCGTAGACAGTTCAAACTCTACTTGAACCCAATCCTCCATGAAGCCTTCAGGGTTAGGGTTTAAACTTGAGATGGGTTTGATGGAGAAGGGCATCCCACCGTTTATCTTCAGGGAAAATCGTTACGTGTCCGTTCCGGTCGGCGGACGGGGCCTCGGAGCGACCTTACGCTTCCTTCTTTTCGCTCCTCCTGGTTTTCTCCTTTGGCTCCCATCTGAACCTCCACAGCCCCCTCCCGAAGGATTCCACGGCTATTTCCAGTTCCTCCGCCAATGCATCGCTTATCAGCGGCTCATCGGCCAATGGGGAGACCACGATGTCGGCGTCCACCTCCCTCGACTCCTCTCCATCCGTTATAATCTTCACTTTACCTGTCCTAGGGTAGAGCCATGCCTTCAGGACGCCGCCGGCCGTGTCGAACTCCGCCTCGAGGGCTCCCTCTGGAGGCCATAATCCCAATTGCCTCGCCATTCCGATGGGTATGAGGAGGTGGGGTGAAGGGGCTTCGTAGCCGCTGTTGAGGAGGGCGGCCGCCTCCACGCTCCTTGATCCTACGCTAACCCTTAACTTCAGCCTTACCGCCAACTCTTAACACTTTCATCCTTCCTATTCTACCTATGCGTCTAAACTTGATCCTGCCGATAAAGGGTCTCCCAGGATTCATTCCACGCCTTCAACCGGTCCTCGACTCGGTGAGCCTATCCCTGCTTCCTCAGGGGCTCCCATCAAACTACTCGACGCGAGTATATTTAAGTCTGCCGCAGTTCACCCAGCCCCCGGGAGGCCGTCGTGAAGCCTAGTTTAATAGGCTCAGATCCGAGGCCGTATCCACGCGGAGGGGATCGTGCGGCTGAGGCCTGCCCTCCAGGCCTCTCCCGGAGAGCATGGCCCCGGGAGGGTCTTAAACGCCACGGCGTATATGTGGGAAGCCCAGCGTGGGCTGGGGGATGGAGCGTAAATGGTCATAATGTAATGGATGGAGAATAGAAATGTTCATTAATGATTTAATGTTCACGATTCTAGTATAGCGTAGATGTGCGGGTTTAAAGTAGGGGTTTCGGATGTCGGTCGGTAGTTTCACGCAGTCGGTTAAGCGGTTGATGCGCGTCCTGCGCAGGCCCAGCCGTAAGGAGGCTTGGCTCCTGATCAAGGTATCGGTGATAGGTGTGGCCGCCTTAGGCGTGGTGGGCTTCGTGATAAGGGCTTTATTCTGGATAGTGGGCTTGTCGCCTGTTAAGGGCGGCTAGGCCGGCGTGGAGGCTGAACTATGAGCCTTGAGAAACGGGAAGAGGGGAAGGGCTTGTCTAAGGCTGGGATGATGATATTTGCTGTGAGGACCACTACGGGCCAGGAGAGGACCGTGGCTAACCTCCTCGCCTCCAGGGTGGCGGCTAGGAACCTCCCGGTGGCCAGCATATTCGTGCCCGAGGTTGTGAAGGGCTATATCTTCGTGGAGGCGGCGGGGCCCCATGTGGTGGACGAGGCGATATCGGGGCTTAAACATGCCAGGGGGCGTACGAGGGGCACCGTGAACATCGGCGACATAGAGAAGTTCATAGTCGTCAAGCCTGTGATAGAGGAGCTGGGTGAAGGCGATATAGTGGAGGTTGTCGGCGGCCCCTTCAAGGGTTTAAAGGCTAAGATAACCGGGGTGGACAGGGTTAAAGAGGAGGTCACCATAGAATTGTTGGAGGAGGGATTCGCGATCCTCCCCATAACCGTCCACGCGGACTATGTTAAGCCTGTCGAAAAGGGTCAGGGTGGAGGAGTTGGGGGAGAAGAAAGTAGTTGAAGCCGTCATAGAGGGTGGGAGGGCCACGGCCGGTCCACCCCTCGGCCCAGCCCTAAGCCCCCTAGGCGTCAACGTACTCATGATAGTGAACGAGATAAACGAGTTGACCCGGGACTACGGCGGGATGAAGGTTCCCGTGAAGATAATCGTAGACGTGGAGACGAAGGGGTTCGAGGTTGAGGTGGGAACACCCACCGCCTCAGCCCTCATAGTCAAGGAGCTTAAGCTTGAGAAGGGCTCAGGAGCCCCCGGATCCAACTTCATAGGGGACCTGTCCATGGACCAGGTGGTCAGGATAGCCCGCATGAAGAGGCCTGACAGCTACGCTAAATCCCTGAAGGGCACCGTTAAAAGCATACTCGGGGCATGCCAGAGCATGGGCGTAAAGGTCGAGGGCAAAGAGGCTAAGATCGTATCAAGGGAACTGGACCAAGGCCTATACGACGAGAAGATCAAGGAAGAACCTTAACGGATCCTGAGCCTAGGAGAGGCCTTGTTCGCTGCTTGATTCCGGGTACTCCTCTCCCATCTCCTTCCTTTAGCATTATTGGTTTAACCACGCTCTGTATCTGGGGTCCCATCCGCGGTCCTTCTGTCGCTTATCGGGGGGAAGGCTATCCTCCTGATAGGGGGGTGAGCCCTTGGCGTGGACGATCCTACCTTCTAGTCAGAAGCTCCGCAGCGAATGAGAATATATCTCTCTCCGAGATCACTCTTACTCCGTTTTCTTCTATTATGTAGGGTCTGATTTGGTCGTCTATCGGGGTTCCCCGCATCTTCTCCACCTCTATGGTTCTGACGCGCCCCCTTTCAACTTGTGAGGATCTCAGTATTATCACTCCATCGGCCAAGTACTCCTCGAGCAGGATCGCCCTATCGGAGTCGCTTTTAACCTCGTCTGTGACTATCGACGTGGCCCCGGTTTCGATCAATGCCTCAAACACGGTGAGTATGGCTGTCCGCCTCTCCACGACCTCGGGGAAGAGCAGGGTTAACGCCGCTAAGGGGTCGACGGAGATCCTCTCGGCCTTAACCTTAAAAGCCGAGTTTTTAATCGTATTTGCGAGTTTTTCCATCGAGAACTTTCCACTCCTTACCTGGGCTGAGAGATCCAAGAAGCCTATCTCGCCTTTACGATGGAGTCCTTCGAGGTCCCATCCATAGTAGCTGGCCTCCTCAAATATCCTCTCCATGGGTTCATCGAAGCTCACGTATAGTCCGTTCTCCCCGAACTTCTGAACCCCATTTACGAGATACTGCATGGCGATGGTGGTCTTACCGGTTCCAGGTCCCCCGCATATAACTACGATCCTCCCCTTAGGGATCCCGCCTCCAATCATAGCGTCTAACCCCTCTATCCCCGTAGGAGTCCTAGCCGGTGAACGCCTGCTCTCACCCATATAAATCCCTCATATAGCTACAACCATGCCCCATTAATCCACAGCCTATTCCTTCCCCTGATCATCGATAGCCCATCAGTTAGTTAGTTATTTATTTACTGGTTAAATCCTTATTTAGGTTTTCAGCGCGGCTTAACGGTAATCCCTTACTCTTAGAGTTTTATGCCATCCCTTTATGGGGAATAGGCTCCTCACCCATATTATCAGGTAGAGGAGGGAGGACGCGAAGAAATATAGTATATAGGTTCTCAGCCGGTATCTCTCCCGAGTCTCCCTCACCGCTTGCCTATATAGGAGGAGTATCACCACATTGGTGAAGACCCATAATGGGGTAAGTACGAAGTCTAGGGCGTAATTTCGGGTGTAGATGCCCCATCCGAAGATGATGTAGCTTATAGCCGCCAGGGCCGGCTGGATGCGCTCAAAGAAGGTTAGGAGATAATTCATCAGGACCCTCCGGTTCCTATAGTATTTGAGGAGGCTCCAGTTGCCTCTAGCCCATCTAACCCTCTGCCTCAGGTAGGCCCTCAGAGTCGTCGGGGCCACCTCTGAGGCGGCGGCGCGCTTATCCACGATTATTACGTAGCCGTCTTCGATGAGTTTAGCGCTCAGCTCCGCATCTTCGACTAGGGATGGTGGGAAATTTGCGAGGTCTTTCTTTATCAGGGTTATCGTCCCCGGCATCCAGGGGACATAGGAATCGATCATAGACTTCTTCCATTGGATATAGTTCGCAATGGTATACTCGAGGGAAACCATCTCTGTGAGCCAATTCGCCCTTTTATTCCTAACCTTGACTATGCCGCATGAGGCTGCTACACGCTTGGCTCTGAGATAGGGAATCAGGTACTCCAAGGAACGGCTGTAGGGTCTGGAATCCGCATCCAATACGCATATTATCTCATGTTTCGCATGTCTCACGCCGAAGTTCACGGCTTCGCTTTTACCTCTTCCACCCATTTCCCTCCGGAGAACCTTAACCCCGTTAAAGGAGGAGGCCACCTCAAAGGTGCGGTCACTACTCCCATCGTCCACAACTATGACCTCTAAATCTCTAATCTTCTTAATCCTCGAAAGGGCCTTCAAGGTGTTTCCTATGACCGCCTCCTCGTTGTGGCAGGGGATGACGACCGAGACGGCTTCCCCCCTATAACGGCCCCTGGGGAGAGCTCGGCCCCGCGCCATGATATCTAGATAGAAGAAGGAGGGTATGTGGATCGGGGCTAATCCATAGATCAGAGGGATCAACTATGAACCCCTTTTATTCATCTGTTTCAGCCGTTTTCGCCTCCCCGCGCCTTTGTGTTCGCTTCCCTTTACCGTAGAACGCTATAGCCGCTGCGGCCACTAATACGGCTAAGGCGATCATAAGGTACGGGCTCAGCTTAGGCCCACCCCCTATTATTATAAGCCTTGATACCTGGTTGTCTTCAAGTCTACCTTCAGGCAATATTCGATCTACGTCAGCCTTGACGGTCAGCTTGGTCCTCCCCTTTAAGGGGGTCCAATTGAAGGTTAATTCCACGGCTTCACCCGGCATCAGGGAGGCCTCCTCCTCATCTACGAGGACGTCGTCCACGTAGAAGCCCACCTTGAAGCCTTCGGCGGGGTATTCCCCTATGTTCTCGAGGGTTACAGCGGCGGTATTAATTGACCCGATCTTAGGCTCCTCTTTGAGCGTGATCCCTCCCAGCCATAGGTCGGGTAGGCTTAGGTGGAAGGGGATCGATAGCCTCGCCAAGTTCACGTCCTCGGGTAGACCCCTCCTATAGGTGTCTACCTGGACGATGTATCGTCCACTCCTATAGCCTAGCTCCTCAACCGGAATCGTATAGTTAAAGAGCCATTCATCCCCCTTCCTGATAGTCCCGTCTATGATTATCCTTACGGGGCCGTAGATGAGCTCCCGGTAATTTCCATCGAAGACCCTGAACTCCAAGTAATGCTCATAGGGCAGGATGTCCTGGCTGAAGGGGGACGTATAAGGAGCTACGACGGCGTATATTTCTATCCTTGAATCCTCCCGGCCCTTTACGGCCGCGGTTATCCATGACTCCTTTATCCCCAAGTATGAGTTAACCCCGTAGAGGTTCTCCCATATCTCGCCCTTTAGAGGGGGGGCCTCCACCCCTGAGAGTATGAGGATGCTGAAGTATACTAGGACGGCGTGGTCGTCCTTTTCCTCGGGGAATAGAAGGGACATATTCAGGCTCTTCTCGGCGAGAGGTTCTAGGGTGAACTCGATGGAGCCGATGTCACCCTGGTTACCTGAAGGCCAAAGCTGCATCTCCCAAACCGTCGTCTCCCCAAATTTATATTCTAAACGCAGGTTCAGACTGCTCGTAGTGTTAAGGTTTATGACGGTGAAATTATATTCTATGAGTCTAGGCGGTGTAAGCTTCACGGTTCCAGGCCTGATCCTCTTCAGCTCCATCATGGGGAGCATATAGCCTGGGCCTTTAAACTTGATTATCTCCCTTCCTATGACGCCCCCCTCGACCCATGAGTCGAGCACCGCATCCCCAGTCTTAAAGGAGAATATGAATGTAACCCTGTATCCCGAAGGTATATTATGAATTACATATGATGTATTTGCTGTTATTGTTGTTTTGGCCTTCAAGAGCGTGGGGCTCGAGGAATTATATTTATGGAGGCGCCATAGGTTTCCATATAGGCTTCCCCCTGGGGCTATCAGGTAGGAGTGCCATCCATCGAGGGCGCAGTTCTCCAGGTCGACATCCCCCAAGTTTACGATGCGATGTCTAAAGTAGAGTTTCCAATGCTTGACAGTATCTATTTCAGGCAGCCCGGTTAAGTATCGGAACAGATAGTCGTCGGGTGGGGGAACAGCCCCCCCATCTACAAGGCTTTGGAAATATTTCACGCCGTCCACATCGAAGATCCTGGCGATTGTCCCGTTCCCTGAAGACGAGTCGTAAGCCTTGAAATCTGGGTCGTCGACGGAGACCAACGTCTCCGACATCACCGCCTTAACTCTTCCCCCCTGATTTAATGGACCAGGGGCCGCCGATAATGGGGGACTTGAATAAAACATTGTCGAAAGGGTTAGGATGAGTATTATAAGGCTGATCACTCCACTCAGACGCATACTTATCTACTTTTCCTCCCGGTTATCTTAAAATATTTCCATGACCGATAGGTTATATACGCGGATGACATTAATAAAGCCAAGAACAGGAATGGAACCCATCTGGGCGCCCCTGAGACTCCATAAAAGGATAACAGTATAACCAGGGCGCATATGGCTGAGCTCACCCCGTAGGAGGCGGCTGAAGCCTTCTTCCAGAGAAGCTCTCTACGTTTCAGCGTGTAAACCTCGCCCATCGTGGTAGCATCCAGGTCCGCGCCCTCCATTAATACGTAGTCTAGGAAGGCCCCCTCCACCCCCTCCTCCCTATAGAAGCGATGCGCCCTACGTACGTATCCGTATCTACGCCGATTCGCTAGGGCTGAGAACACTATCAGGCTAAGAGTTACGG